>ERZ724506.166-NODE-166-length-25972-cov-9.628622_pt1 | contig 25972 bp, 12 predicted proteins | sample MGYA00376039_ERZ724506 | MGnify/ENA primary metagenome ERZ724506 (study PRJEB28724, sample SAMN07190887) | wastewater metagenome | isolation source: effluent of sewage treatment plant in Hong Hong | place: USA: Christiansburg, Virginia | collected 2016-03-01 ... | reverse complement strand
TAATGCAAATGAAGTCAAAAACAATGTCACAAAAGCTCTCTATCTAAAATGTCAGCCAAACAACTTAAATATATTTAAAACAAATAATGGAATAACTAAGCACAATAAAATTTAATTTAATGTCTATTATCCAACCCCAAACTTATATTATCTATTATCCTAAATTATTTAAGGATTCTCTATCATCTATATTATATCATGCTTTTCATACTCTAAAAAATTATTCCAAAAATATCTACAGAAAAATGTCTTTAAGTCATTGAAAATACCACCGTATGTTCTCTTACCAAATCTAGTAAAGTCAGTCTTCATTGCATTAGAGCTTGTATATAAAATTGACATTTTATTTCCATTATTTATCCATTAAATTCTAAAAGCTCTTTCAATTGTTTCTTAGTCAAAAAAGCCTGAATTATTTTTACTACTAATTTGACTCCATATTTATTTAATAAAATTTCTTGAAAACTCACTTTAAATAACATTAGTTCTATCAAGACTGTCTATGCAGTTTGTTCATACAACTCCTTGCTATTGGCTTATCATCTCGTACTATTAACTATTAGTATTGAACCTCAGTTGCATGTAGGAAAATTTATCGACATCTTTTTTTAAGTCCTAGATCAAGTTTTTTATACTTTTTGATCCTAGCATTTTATTCTATTTATGATAGTCAAACCAAATAAAATCAATATTCTAACCATACTTAGGTGAACTCTATAACTTCTATATATTTTACTAGAACATTTATCCAAGCTCATTCTCAACACCTTTTTTATCAACTAAACACACACTAAATATATTTTTATATTATTAAATTAGCTTATCATAATTACTCTTTAATACTTTAAACTATGTATCTTAGTCTTAGTCAATTTCAACTCTTCCTCATTTTTAAAAATTTGCATGTTGTTGCCATAACAGAGGTATTGAGCCACGAATTTGCACATAAGAAAAGATCTATATTTAAGTGGGATCTAATAAGCTCTAAAACTACAATAGTTATTCTGTTTATACATAATTGGAAGCATTGCCTTCTAAATCCGCTCCTCTACTAATGTATCTTGTCCCCAGTCTGTTCATTGATTTTCTGCTTATTAAAATTATCTTAAGCTTATAGTTATCAACTTCGAGTACTTTTTAATCAATATTGCCTAAAATAAATCTACTAAAGTAACATTCTTATTAAATGCCACCAAAAACAACACTATTTAAATAATTTCTATTTGCCATAAACTCATTACTTTAGAGCTCAATATAATTTTCTTATAGAGATAAAGTTAGGTTATAGTCCGAAGAATAATAGAAATTTTATTCATTGAAATAATTCAAAACTTTTTGATAGAATTCCGACTCTGGATGTGTTAGGGACTACTAAATGTTGTAAGGGTTATTGAACTCATTGGGAAGCTTTAAAATCTCAAACCTCATTGCCTAGTATATAAAATGATCTTTTATTTATCCAACACAAAGAGATTCAACAACCGTAGCCAAATACACTGAGTTCATTATCTTGAAGACACCGAACAAAGAGTCAGCTGTTTTTGAGACTCTATATTAAACCTTATCGAAATCTGACTGCTCATTACTGATCTCTTAAGCAAGATAATTTTAGCAATTTATTTAGAGATTTTTCTGAGGATATTTTGTATTCTTTATAAGCACTATATTATGCATGGGTAATATATCAATTTGTATAGTCATTATAATTTTAAGTTTAATTTTTTAAGAGCTTTTAAATTATAAATGGCTGGCCAAAGAAAAAAAGATAATAATGAGAAGTTGCTCTCCTAATAGACAAAGAACAATATTGAGTGTAGGATATTAAGTATCAATGGAAACACACTTTGAGTTTTGATAAAAGGAATTGATAGCTCACTTGCCAATGCTATTAGAAGAATAATGCTTGTAGAGGTAAATTAATAAGGTTCCAACAATGGCTGTAGATAAAGTAGTTATTTATCAAAATACTTCAGTTATTTAGGACGATGTGTTGGCACATAGAATTGGCCTAATTCCCTTCAAGATAGACGAGAGTCTTTTTGAATAAAAAAAAGAAACAGAAGAATTTAATGCTCAAAATAGTCTCAAGTTTTATATGAACATTAAGTGTACAAGAAAAGAAGGTATTTAGACCACTTAAGGTCTTAAATGATAGGACTATCTTGACAATCATTTTGTGCTATCCGAAAGCCTATAATGGGATCCTTAAGAAAATCAATTGAAAGATTTAAAGAAAAATAAACCAGTTCTTGTCCATGATAAGATCCTAATTGCTTAGCTAGAAGAAAATTAAGAGATCGAGCTTGAAGCCTATTTGACTAAGAACATTGGAGAGAATCACATTAAATGGTCTCCATGCGAGGCAGTCTTTTATAATCTAAGAAGAACCTTTCATATAAAATAAAAGAATCTTGATAGCTTGGTCTAAAAATGTTGTCATAAAAAAAATACTGAGATATATGATGAGCTCGAGCTTTGTGAGAGTTGTATAAAGAATCTCAATGGCTATGAAGAAGACGGTGTGGACATAACAAGGACTGATAATTAGTATATATTCTCCATCGAGTCCTTGAATCAAGAAAATCCAGTTGACATACTCCTACAAAGCATAAATGTATTGGAGCAAAAAGCCTTAAAAGTAAAGGAAATTTTAGTTTAAAAAATACAAAGATTGGAATAATAAATTTAAGATATTAAAGTTTATAATTTTCTGTATTTTTTATTAAGATTTTTAGTTTTAAATTTATGAAGAAAATTATCTGAGTAAATTTTATACGTTTTTATTTATAATATAATGCTTGATAGCGAGTAAAGAAGAAATGATAGTGAATAAAATCAAAAAATACTAAGCTTAGTTAACAATTATAGACAATTGAGAAAATTTGATAATCTAAAAGAGGATGTTATTATTAAACAAATTTTAGAGAAATTATTCAAAGATTAATTGTTTATAAATCAAGAAGAGATTAAAAAAAAAATAAAAGAATTTTAATTTTTTTAATAATTTCCGAACTTTAATTTTGATGTCTAAAAGTTCTCTTAAAGTATCACAACTTATGAGTATTTTTAATAAATAATTGACTAATAGAATTTATAAGATTGTTTTATTAATAATCAAAGTATTAATTTTATGAGCATTTTGACTCAAAAATCTGATCAAGAAAACTATTTAATTATTCTTTATGGATAGACCGATATTATAATTGAAAATTTTAATCAAAAAAAAGGATATTTAAATATTAGTATGGCTCCATAATAATAAAAGCTTAGAATAATAGACTTGCTTCTGATTTAAAATCAAAATAATTAACATGTCTTAATTTAACATGAGTAGTTATAATAGGTAAAAAACTCATAAATTTTAGAACTAAACCAAGCAAACTTTTATTGCTTTATAATCTTTTATAATATTAATAATTCTGAGCAAGAAAAACACCTTATTTTTCCAATTGTTGAAAACTTGAACATATTTTCATTTAATGATATTATTAAGAAGTACTAGTCAATTACTTCGGACTAAACATTATAAGGTCTTAGAAATAGTGGCGGATTTTTCTAAAAAATTAGCTCTTAAGAGAATTTAAATGATAATCAAAAGCTTATAAAAGCTTTAAAAGATGGCATTATTTAAGTATAATAAGAAATGTAAAAGGAATAGGAATAATAATTAATATTATCAGCATAAATAAACAAGCATTTGTAATCAGAAAATAGCATAAAAACTAGTGATATTTATTCATAAGTTAAATATTTATAGACTTTAAATATTGTAGTTGATAGTCTCAGTAAATAATAATAATAAGATGAAGAAAATAATTAAGCTTTTTCAAATGAATAAAATTTATTAAAGTAGCTGGATAATTAATACATATAATAAAAACAAATACTTGATAATATATAGAAAACAATTATTAGTAATATAGTCAACAAGCCCTAATTAAAAAAACAACTAGAAAAAATAAATAACATCATCAACAAGGATAAATATTTATAAAGCCAACTAGAGCAATTGCTTTATTAAATTGAGCTATAAAAACAACAAATAAAAAGTCTACAAAAAAACAATGACTATTAAAACAAATTTGATTAATCACAAGCTCTTGACATTGAAAAACTCAAAATAGAAAATTTTAATTATCAAGAGAAAATAGAAAAGAAAAAATATGAGCAAGAGAGCTTAGAAATAAAAAGCCTTCAATTGCTTAACAAAACCCTTCATTTATTTTAACTCGTCAAATAAAAAGAAAATTTACTACATCAATAAAATGAACAGGTAATTTCTCTTAATGATATTATATTGGATCATAAAAAAGAAAAGCCAAAATATTTAAAACTTTTAAAAGAAAACAAAATTCAAGAAAATAATTTGATGAGAAAAACAGGCATAATTTAGAATCAGTATTTGAAAACTCAATTTATCTTAAAAACAAAAAACATCTAAGAACTTAGTTTAAGGTACCAAAAATTATAAACTGAAATAAAAGAGAAAAGAAATTTAATTCAAAAAGCAGCTTATGAAAAACAAAGTTTGACGACCCAGAAAAAACTCAACTTTTAAATTATTTATATTATAATTATAAAATGTAAGAAAGATTATTGTAGAGCTACAAAAACATAGAAGGTCTCTTTTATGACTATGATTAGCTTGAGACACAGTTAAGAATGGCTCAGCAAATAAAGGACCCCTAGAAAATATAAGATCTTATCTAAGAGTTTAAGAATCATTATAAGTCTTTAAAATTTAAGAATGATAAAGCCAAGGGCACTTTTTAGATAGTTAACGAACTTGAAAAAAAGATGCAGAGAATGGAGTATGGTAAATGCTTGTCTATGAATAGTTGTTCAACAAAGGAGTCTAACAGCATATAATTTCAGTCTTAATAAGGATCTGTAGACATAAATGATATATAGTTATAAGATAGAGTATAATAAATTGATTAGTAAGTTAAAAAGAAAGACATAATTATTAAGATGTATGTCAGAGTCTATTTTTGTAGAGACTTTATCATAGGACAAAAAGATCAAAAGCTTGTTGTAAAAAGAAAGAATAAATCAAAATGATCAAAAAGCAATATAGAGATAATTAGAAAAATATGTCAAAAGAATAAATAGTTCTGATAGAGTAAAGAAAGTAATTCTGATACTATTCTTTATTACGATGCTAAGTTCAATAGTGTTATTATTTATAACCTAGATTTTTAAAACATCCTCAATTTCTAATAATTAATTTATAAATCAATCACTTTTTAATATAATGAACACCTTATTTAATCTCTTGAGCAGAAATGAAAATCCAGAAGCCATTATGTAGTATTATAATGAAAATAATTTTGAATAAACAATTCTTAATAAAAATCTACATTTGGTAGAGGAGGGTAGTCATTAAGTTATAGAAATGATGTAATATAAAAAGATTTACTTAAGCTAACATGATTAAGTTAATGCGTCATTCTTAGGGGGTATATGATGCCTCATATTCTCAAAAGGATGGAAATGGCTTAGCCTTTAAATCACAGTAAATACTATCCAATAGAAGCAATCATATTATTAATTGGTTTTTAATGGAGAATACTGCTTAAGATAATTAGTAAATAAATAACTAAAATAATTCACAAAGTTAGTAATCAATTGAGGATTAAAGTAATTTGAAAAAGTTTTTAAATTTGCAACTATTTTTTGACTTTATTGAAAATTTTAAATAAAAAACTTATAATAATACTCAAATAAGTTACTTTATTAATATCTTAGACAGCGTTCTATCATAAAGCCCTATTAAAATATTACACATAATTTATTAAGAAAGCTTTATATATTAGTTTTTTGTTGAAAAAATTTAATCAAATTCCGTTATTAATTTTTTATTAAAATTAATAAGTTTAAATTAGTACAAAATAGATGAGAGTTTTGTTGAATCTTTATTCGAGTAAAGAGTAAGTTTATTGAAGCAAATTATATAAAGTTTCAATAGTAATTAAATTGTTAATATTTCTGTAATAGTTGAGTTCTTTAACAATCTTATAATAAATTTAAACTAAAATAATCAAGGCCTCAAAATACTATATGATTTATTATATTCATAAGAAACTATTCAATTTTGTATAGAAGAATTTACAGCATAAAAACTTGAGATTTTCGGTGAAATATTATTAGTACTTTTAAAGAATTTGTTTACTATATAACAGAATAGTAATTTAAGAAAATAGAGCAATGACTCAATATCAGTTGTGAATCTTGATCAATAATAGTTCTAACTAGAATAAGACTATCAACAACAGAATGCTTTACTATGATTGAAGCAAATAAGATAATAAGAGAATTTACCTCAGCTTGAAAACATGCTAAGCAAAATAGTACAAAAATTAAAAGATCAATATATAGATATGAAGATTCAATATTAAAATTCAAGCATTTGCAGAGTTCCTCTTGGATAATATAAGCTTATCTAGTTTAAGATAATAAATGAGCTTATAAAATCAAAACACCATTAAATAGTCAACACCATGGTAGTCTAAAATGATATTATATTATTTTTAAACAATATGGTATTGCACTCTTAAAATAATATTCTTCATGCGGTTATTTAAGACTCATTATATATAATAATAGAGTATATTTTTAGCAATTTAAACGAGTATAAATAATAATTGGAGAATTTCCTAGAGTACTTTTATAACTCTATATATTTATCATTCTTTTTAAAGAAAGAGAAGACTCTAGGATTTTATGGTCACATTGATTTATTAATATAATTCATTGAAGAAAAGATGACAACAACATAATAAAATTGTACATCTTAAAACTGGCCTGAAATACAGCAATATTATCTCAGTTATATTGTGAATAATTATAACAACAAATTAAATCAATTTAAAGAAGATTCTTTTAGCAAAATAACGAACAGTGATTAAGAAGAACAAGAGGACTTTTAGTTCCAAATCAGTGACCAGAGAATCAGTCAGTTAATTAAAGCAAATTCTTAAAATACTTAATCTAAAGATTTTGATGATTATCTACAATGAGAATGGGAGGCCAAGTAAGAAGAATAAGATGATGAGGAAGACAGTGACGATTATAGTCAAGATAGCGATGAGACTGATGATTATATTAACAATTTTTTTAAAGAGCAAAAAGAGAGGCTTAGTTAAAGACAAATTTAATAATAGGAAATTGAGAGTCTTTAAAACGAGGTGGAAATAATCTAAAAAAATGATCAAGAGTTTTGAGAAATAAATTATTGGAAGCAAACTAGTAGAGAGAGTTTAGATGAGATAATGAGCGACTTAGAATTAGTATCAAATAAAAACTAATTATTTTTACAAAAATAATTGCTGTTGATATAAAAGCTGCAGTCTTTTCTTTGTATCGGACTAAAAATGAGCATTTTAGAGATTAATTTGAAGTCTTATCAACATAATACTTCTTCTAAGGTTCTGTATTGTTTATGTTCTTTTATTTAGTTTAATTTTATATTTAATTTTTTTATATTAAACTAGGTTTAAATTTATTCAATTAAGTCTGAATTGTCAATCTATAACATGACTAAAATCTCTATAACTAACTCGAGCTCTTGACTAGAATTAAAAAGGAGTTCCTAAGTTATTAGCTCAAAAAATATGCAGCCAGCTGACCATATGTCTATTTTATGGTCATAAATATTTGATTATAAAATCAGCTCAGGAGCTCAGTATAAAAAAGTAACAACATTCTTAGTTAAGAGTTATTCTTATTAATTTATAATTCTTGACAAACCAAAGTCACAAATTTTTAGATTCAAATATTAATCAAGTAAGATATTATGGGGCTTTAGATCTCAATGTATTATATTAAGACTATGGAGATATTCCAGGCCATATAAAATATCTAAGAACATTTTCTATTTAAAATACCTTGAGTAATTTCTAGTCTATTTAATTTCCTTTTTAAGTAATGATAAATTATTTTAGATTATGTTGCATGTATTCAAAAACTAATACAATTGTATCTCATTCATAGACAACGTCAAATAGTATTATAATATTGGGGTGGTTTAGAGACTAGTGTATACTTATTTCTCATAATAGATTATATGGAATTTTTTATGTATTTTTCTGAATTTTAATAACTTTAACCGCAACAATTTTTTGAAGTTAATTATCATAGGCTCAGTATACTTTTGCATAGCTTCCCTGACCTATTAAAGCTCTATTGACAAATCTTATTTTATAAGACATTAATTTACTTAAATTTATAAACCTAATAATTATTATAACTATCTTCTTTTGTCAGCTTATTAATTTTTATTATCTTTAAGATTTCTTTTTTCAGACTTATTTTTATTAGTCTTATAATAAACCTAAATTTTGTGCTTCTGCCCACAATTGCACTATCTGTTTGGGGCACTCTTTAGGTTTCTAGCAAACTTTGATTTTGAAACTGTCTCAGGAATAACTTGCTTAAGATTTCTCTCTTGTTATTCTTTCCATGAATATATAGGCTTGGATTGTAATAAAACTCTTTCTTTATTTAATGTATTATTCTCCTTGAGATCTCTCTCACCTAATTTATTTTCAGCATTAAATTACTTAAGAAGTCTCATATCAGGCTCCACTTATCTCAAGAATCTTATATTAGACAGTCTTTTTTGTTTTGACTCAAGACTCTTCTAAATAAGCTCTTTGTTTATACCTTGATCATCTTGCAAGTCTTTATTGCATACATTTTGTAAGATCATTAAACTAAATAATAAATGTGCTATTTTTTAATTAATATTAATCATTATATTTATAACTGATATTTAAAATTATTTATTTTATTTTTATTTTTTATTAAGGAGTTTGAAGAAGCTTATTCTTCTATGGCACTATAAACTAAGTTCAGTTTTAAACTTCTTAAAAGAAATTCTAGAACTCTATTTAAATACAATTATCTATTTGGGATAATTTAAAGAGAATTTTCATAAGGATTTGCTTTTAATAATCTGTTATTTAGTTACTTCCTTATTAAGCTTCAATTTTTATCAAGAAGTGAAAATACTAAACAAAATTATTAAAGATCTATAATAAATTCATGCTTGATAAAATCTATAGTTAAACTTTCTAATCACACTGTAGCATAAGCATATAAAACATATTCAAACACTATTGCTTCATATTTTAATTATATGATACTAATATAGATTAATACTTCTATATGAATGATTCCTCAAAAGACATCATACTAAATAACTAGGCGTCATGCTATAAGAATCATATTATGTTACTCAAGCTTATAGACTCAATTTATTCTTTATTGTTCTCAGTAAGTATAAGAATCAAAGCTTTCATGTATGTCTCTCGGCATAGCTGTGACATTTATTAAATAGCACTCTTATTAATCATTAAGAAAATACAATCAATTATTTAATTCATATAATAAGGCCTTATATCCTTAAGATAAATCACTCAAATAAACTCCATTAAAAACTCCATTTCTTTTCCTTGAAAAATCCTTCTAAATTTCTCTGGTGAAATATGACAAACAAATTTACAAAACTGTATAAAGTAATATAGTAAATAAAATCCATGGTTTGGGAAAACGAAGCCAAGCTCAACAACATTTTCCAATACACTTTCTCTTATAAACAAATCATATACTAATTATAGCTGCTAAATTACTACAGCCTCCTTTGAACTTTTAAGAAAGTTATTTGGCTAGACATAATACTAGTGCCCAATAAGACTCTAAGCTTAGGGTTTTTTAAGATTATTTCTTATAAGTCTCTCAAGAACTGGTGTCATAGAGCCTTATCACAAGTAATCAAGCTTATTGTCTTTATTTATTAAATACAAAAATCTAAATATAAATTTTTGATGCAAGAAACACTGACCATCTTTATTAAACATAGTGTCTCTTAATTTTAGATTATTGAAGAAAAACTCTCACACTATAGGAAATTTATCAGCCAAGAATAAAATAGTGCCATAGTTGAAGAAGTAATTTGTATTAAAAATATTTTCTGTAAAAAAATCCTTGGCTATACTGGAATCTCATGTGAAGAAAGAATTTGGTAGTTATTTCTCTATGCTGTCTAAAAGCGCCAAATAAAAAGGCTTTGGATAATTATGATAGCATTTATAAAAATCTATCACAGGTTTGAAGGAATCATAAGGCGAGATCTTTTTCAAAGTATCATAATTGCTATGTATCATTAGAAAGAATATAGAGAATATTAGTTCATGTCTTAATATGTCTAAAGGCTCAAATTCTAAGAACCTTTTTATTTGTCAGTCTGTCATACAATATTACTATATGTCAATTCTTTAATGCACAAAAAAAGTCAGCTCTTCATAATACATGAACAAAAATGTATTTAAAAAAATATACTTAAATTATCCTTAGTTCTTGTTATTATCAGGCAAATGAACTATTTCTTCAAAAATAAAGAAAATTTGTTTTCTATTTAAATCTATATCAATTAGTGTGTTAGCTATAGAGTGGCCTACATCCTCAAGCTCAATAATGGGTTTATTGTAGACCTCTGATTAATGAGCTATTAGAATGACCTTGTAGAAAAGTTCTTCAACTAAAGAGTTTTTAGTTAGAAGATCAAATAAACTACAGAGCATGTCTTCATGCTCTTGGGATAAAAAGTAAGGACAAAGTAACTCAATTACTAAATTAATATAATCAGTATTATCTTGTATAAGATCAAGAAAAATCAAGTATAGTTCTTATGATTTTTTAACATAATAAATCTCTTTTAAAACTCTCATGAATCTTTTAATGTATTTTTTAGTTAAATCTTGGCTATTTTTATGAGCAATTAAAATTTATAGTATCTTAATACCTATCTTGTTTATATACTAAAGAGCTAATTGCTCATTGCTAATTTTCTTTTCTGTTTTCTCTGTAGAATACTTATGATATATAATAGAGTAAATATCCTTGCTTATTTTGAACAGCTTTGTTAAGTCTTCAATAATGCTATACTAAATCTTATAATTGCATAATAGTCTATGGAAAATATTAATTGCTTTGGTTGTCTTCTTAAAAATAATTTGTTATTCTTCTTTAGTTTTCGTACCAAACAATTTGACTTCCAAATCAAGCTCTTATAAAATAGATATTAGCTCATCCTTATCTGTCTATTGGTATAATGCTTCGAGAAGCTCTTTTGCTTTTTGATGATCAGGATTAGACTTTAATAAGCTTTCCAAAGAATCAATACACTCATTATACCTTTTAGTATTTAAATAACATAGACTCAAGTTATATAATAAAGACTAAATAAATGTTATATTCTTTTGTGTTTATAAAATCTTTAAATACTCCTCAATGGCTTAGCTATATTCTTTTTGCTCAAATAACAGATCTGCCTCTTTTTTAAGCTATTTCATGATTATAAAATAATATATTAATTAGTTAGATGAAATAGAGACTTTGTATCTGCTGCAAGTGTTCATGAGGAACTACTTGCTAATTAGACTTTGTGTTATTCTTAACAAAGGAACTCAGCTTATGAGCATAGTGTACAGGAGCAGGTGTCTTAGTTCCACCAACAGTATTATAATACAAGAAGCATAATTTGAATGACAATTTAGCAATAAGATCTTTTACTTTAATTATATCTATTTTTTCATACTCAGCTAGATCATTCTCCATAACATAATAGTTAGACGGAGAGACCAATCCTTTAGTGGTTGTCTAAGATATCAAATAAAACTCATCACTTTCATTGCAAATTCCTTAGCTCAAGTAAGTTCCTTGTTAAGGACTTCGGACTCAACTAAGATCCTTATTATCTTAGGTAAAATTGTAATAGAACTTTATATTTGTAAGCTTGTTAACGCATACAAAAACCAGAAGCATTTTCTCTTAAAAATGAGTTTCAAATTCACTCAAAATTCTTCTGACTGCTCCAACTTCATTCTATTTAGTTATGACTCTTTAGCCTTTGGAAATACCTTCTCTAAAAACTATCAGTCTTTATGGAGGTATTTCATTCTTCTCAATAAAGTTCTAAATAGCAGCTTTTAAATTATCATATATAAAAGTTTCAATTGTTCTTTCTTTTGAAGAGAACTCGCTTTAAGACCAGTACTAAGAAAAGTTAATGTCTGAAGTTGCTACCATTCCGAATACCTATTTTTCTTTATTGCTAATTGAGCCTGAGATATCAATTCCTACTATCATTGTTGGTCTGTCATTGAAAGGAAGGTCATCTATTGTCCATGGAATGCTACCCAGCTTAGCCACTACTTAAACTATTATCTTATTAACAACACTTCAAAATCCTTTGTCTTTTTAAATAGTTGAAGTTAGAATCATTTGGGAAGGAACTGGTAGCTCATTGACCATAAATCTTTTTATTTTGTCATAATTGATTCCAGCATTTTTCTTGCCTGGAAGAACCCAAAAGCAAAGAGAGACAGAAGGATTTAAATTCTCATTGGCTTTCTGATAAAGATCTTGCTCATTTCAAATATTGTCAAAATATACCTCAAAAATTTGTTCGAATTCTACACTGTAAAAATCGCATACATTTTTTAGCATCTCTTTTAGTTTTCATATTTCTGATTGATTCTTTTTCTCTCCAAAAATAACAACATTTTACATAGGAGAGTTTTTGAACATTTTTCCTTATGCATCTCAGGATAGATTTTAGTTTTCTTATAAAGGCACTTTTTTGTCTTAAAATATAAGATTTCCAGGTCCTATTTTATCTCCTTTTATTTCTAATGGAATGCTCTCGATTTCCAGCTGCCATTCGTCTAAAATGGATTTTGTAAAGGGATTGATATTAAAGTTTTTAACCAGCTCTTGGCACTTTTCTAATCTTACATTTGGATCTGGCTATATGGTCATGTCTAACTCTTTCATTAGATTAAAATCTGCTCGGTGTTGATCACTCAGGCCAGTCATGACACAAAGCTCAGGTATCAAGAATATCTCATTAACAGTCTCATTTCTCTTCTCATCTAAATGAACCAGTAATGGTTAGTTAGTATCCTCAATGGTAACTTTATATTGATTTTAATAATAATCCATGAACATTATTTGCTCTCCTTTTTAGTTTGTAAATCCGTCTCTAGGATTCTTCTAAAAATCTATTCTGTCAATTCTGTATATTTTTCTATTGTATATAGTCATGACTGATTTGCCTACCATTTCCTAGTTTATCATGTACTCGTAGTTGCTCATGAACTTGTGTCTTATCTCCTCCATTTTCTTAAGAACATTTACATTGGTTATAACCTTGTGACAAAGATCTATATTGAGAACATTCATTGGTCAGCTAACATTCTATAAGGATAAAAAAGAGGTTTGGTATCCTGGCCAAATTTCAAATTCTTTTATGTGAGTCCCAGCCTTAATGTTGAAAAGTTTTCGTCCAACTAATTTATATCTTAATTTTTTTTAGATTTGTTTCAAAATTCAGCCTATAATATTATTTTTGGTTTCTTCCTTAACCTAGTTTGAATGATCATACATAACTTTTATAGTGTTGCCGTTACTAAGAATAAATTCTATTGGCTCAGGTATCATTTGGAGTGAGTAAATAGAGTTGGATAGAAAAAGAAAGTTTCTACCAAATGTTTTATATAATAAGTCTCTATTGTCTTTGTTTTTAAAGAAGATTTCATTCACCTCAGTCATTTAATCATTTAACACTCCGTTGTCAACCTCAAGCTCATACTTATATATATCACTATTAAGTTTGACTTAGAAATAATTTGTTATTATTTGAATCTGTCTCTACATTATAAGAGCATTCAAGTCTGTCTTTTAAACTAAGGTCATTTTTTAGGATATCCTTCTTCATAAGAAATAATAAATATTTCTTTTATTAAGTACTTAAATTATAAAATATATTCAAATGAATGACAGTGAAAGAGAAGAGAATCTTAGAGCTAAAATTGAAGAGCTAAAAAACATATAGCTTAAGAAAGCTGAGATACTTGCCACACTTAATATTAAGAGAAGTGATGTAATTTAATAAGCTTTTCAAAGAGACTCTATAAAAAAGAACAGAACTTAAAGAACTGGAAAAATAGGTTCATATTAAAACAACATTTATTTAATAAGAGAAAAACGATTTGGAGGAAATTAATAGAAGAATTGAGCTCCAAAGTCTTAACTAAATTATACATAATAAAATAATATTATTAAATCTTTCCGTAAATCTCTCTAAATCCATACTCTTCTATGTCATGGTTGAGTTTTTATTTCATAATGTCAAATTCTTCATCAGAAACAGGTACCAGATCTGGTCTAACTTTTCTATACTTATTTACCTCATTTAATGTTTGAAATCTCATCTCTATTTATTTTCTCTATATTTCTTATTTGAACATGTTTTTGGACACCAATATCTCAATCAGGTTAAAAACTCCAATGAAAACAGCACCTGAGAAGAAACCTCTTTGAGCATATTTCCAGCCACCTCTCAAATTGACCATTCCTCCTGTTAAGGCGCCAGCTAATACTTAATTACTATGAGTGTCCTAGCCAGTTACATATAGTAAAGAGCATTGCCAAAATCCAAACAGACCCATCCATGCTGCAAAGTTGCCACCAGTTATAGGTGCTCTTCTTTTAGCAAGCATAATTCCTCCCCAAATTCTTTCCTTTGATGGAGAACTGTAAACACCTTTCATGAAATTCCACATAGAGCCAAGCATAAGACCTAAACCAAAACCAGACCCAATATCATCTACTATTCTATGAGGACATAAAAGTCCCTCTCTTGTGCTTCACATTATTAAATAAAGAAACTTTTTTATTTTTGGTAATTTAAAAAGGTTTATAATGTACAAGATAAAGATATAAATTAATATTAAATCCAATTCTAAAAACGAGCCTATTATATATTAATTTTAAGACTATTTTAAAAATAACTTCGTATTGAGCGCAGATATAATTGAGAAATTTGTCTCTGAAAATGACATCGATGATCTATTTAATTTCTTCAAACAATACTAGACTGAAGAAGGAATATTCATGCTAGACAAAGAATATGGATCTAATTGAAGCAAGCATAAGTTTACTTTAGAACTTTTTGCAGAGCCATTTGAATTAAAAAGCTTATTAATTACTCAAAAAGCTAAATGAATAAAGGTGCCCGAGTTTTAGTTTAATTTTATAAAGAAGTGTTATATTAATATTAGCTTTGATAATATCTAGATGGTAATATATATAAGCAAGTATATTAAAGGCATGAATATTAAAATGCGATAAGAAATGAATGAGTCCTCCTTGCAAAGTGTTAAAGAGAAGCCAAGAGAATTTTACGAAAGAAAATGTTCAATGGACTCTCTTGATGAAAAACAACCAATTTTATACAACCACAATAATGTATTATTTCAAAATACTTGTAAATTAAAAAGTTTAAGAGTTTTGCCAAGCAAATGAGAAAAGAGATATAGAAATTTAAGAGAAATAAAGGTTGAGAAAAAAAGAAGATAAATAAGAGAATAAATACTGTGATGTTTGCTATGGATATATGGAAGAATATGGTCTTATAAACTGTGGGCATATTTATTGCTTCTCATGTATATCCTAATGGGCATTGAATATAAATCAATGTCCTTTATGCAAGTCCAAGTTTAACTTTATCAAAAGAATAAAAGAGTCAGTAATAGAGTATGTGTCAATACCTGACGTTATTGAGGGGTCGGACATGGATGAGCAACGTAAGTTAATAAGCAACAAGGCCTTGTTATGTATGTTAAACAGAGGAAATGCCAGACTGTCTTCTAGTATGTGAATATTGTTACTAAATGACATGTCATCTTTATTGTCTCTGACCAGCTCTTTTAGAAGTACCTAAGGAAAAGTGGTTTTGTGATTATTGTTGATAGGAAAATAAATGGCTTCATTCCTCATAGCCTTCAGCATAAATTTTTCAATATTAATAATATTATAATAAATTAATTACTAGTAATGCTTTCTAAATACTATTAAATATATTGTTCAAATACTTTATCAAAATTTAGCTCCCAATATCTTTTATTTTTTTAATTCTAAATAAAATTCTCAGCAATTCTTTTTGATAACTGTTGCTTATCCTAATGTTGTAGTTTATGCTTAGTGTTATTTATTTTATGAAGCTTTTAGAGAATTTTATCAAAATCAAGATAAATTTCCTTGGTTTTTTGGAGCATTTATTCGGACTTGTTTTCTCCATTAAAATACTCAAGATTTGAAAATCTGTAAAAAACAAAATATTTCAGTTAATCACATTCAGCGACAGGGTTATGAATAACATTAAGAGTTCTTAGGTTTTAAAGATTTTCAAAATTTATAAGCTCCAAATACTGACAAATATTATTATTCTATAAATTCAGTGTGTTTAATTTTGTTAGTTTTTCCAAAGTGTTTCTTGTTTACTTTAAGGACAAATTCTCTATTGGTATGTAAAGTAGAGTTAGCTCTTGGATGTTTTAATATTCATCAATGTTGCTTATAAAGTCCTCTAAACAGTCTCCATATACTTCAAGCTTTTTGGAATTAACTTTATTTATCTTTCCAAATAGATAATTATCTTCGGTTAGAAATATAAACTAGTTATAAATTTATTTTGTCTTCAAATAGTACTCTGAATTTTTAAATTCATTAAACTTTTATTAAATTTATATCACATCATCACAAGAAATCTTAGTTTCTAGATTTTTATTGCTTTCATAATTACATTCGCTAATTTCTGTCTGATATTTTATTTAGTCTTTATCAGAGGAATTACTTCTTGTTAATATGTCTTTTTGAATCAACGTTGAAAGATTTTCTTTAGTCATATTATTGATTTATTTCTTATATGAAGAGTACTGGTTAACTTCTTATAATTCAAAGTTATTTATTTTACCAGTAGGGGATTAAAAATTATTTTATTCATTATTTTTCTTCTTTAAAGATTTATTATTTAGGAACTTGATTTGTTGTAAATTATTCTTAATATAATCTTGAAAGTCAAAATCGTTAAGGTCTAAATTTAAATATCATAATTTGGTATTCTTCTAAAGTGTTTAAATGTCTGCTTCACTAATATCCACTTGTGTAATTAAGAGCTTTTAAAGACCAACAAATTGCTCAATACCATTTAGTTCAAAAAGAGGATTTTTAGATAAATTAAGTATCTATAACTATATTACTTGCTTGTTTATATCTAATTATTCAATCATATTTCCTTCTATGTTAAGCTCAGTTAAATTCTTAAGCCCCTGAACAAAGATCAAAGAATTAATTTTGTTATATGATAAATCCAAGTACTAAAGTTTTGTTAAATATTATAATGATGCTACCTTGCATATAATATTATTATGTATTTTTAAGACCTATAATTTAACAACAGACTCCATATTATCAAGCTAGCTTATTTAATTATTTGATAAGTCTAAAGTTGCTAATTGCTGAATTGAGACTAAATTCTCCATTACTTAAATAATATTGTTAGATAAATCAAGTTCTTATAAATTTTCCTCTCCTTCTATCAAAGGAATGGTCTTTAGATTCTTATTACTTAAAACTACTTGATAAGGTTTGATTTTTCTAAACTAATTTGATCTATAGAAAATTAAAGTGTTTGGTATTTAAGGCAAGCTAACTAGTATTTAATGATCGTTTTCCTCACATAAAATTTGTTTCCCATGCTTAGACAAGTATTTATATCTCTCATCTTATTATAATAACTACTCCTTAGTCAGAAGAGTCTGCAATACTTAATTTGTGAAATTCTAAGATTTATCTTCTTCATCTGAGGAGCTACTTTCATAGTTAGGATTGTCCATTATTATATAATTAAAATTAAATCTTTTAAATTCTTAAGAAGGTCTTTGATAGTTTTTAAAATCCATAAATTAAATTTAAGAACATTTATTTTCTTGATCCTCAAACCATGAGCTTTCTTTAAGGTTTGGTTTACAACTGCTATTCTTCTGTATGGATCTATTGTTAAGTGATTGTTTTTTGGATTTGGGTCAAATTATATGTTGAGACTTTCTGAAAACCATGTCCATATTATCAATTCTAATAACCTTGTTTCATTTTTGGAAAGGAAGACTTTTGAGTTCCTACTCTGAGCTTTCTTTTGTAGCATCTGTTCTTTAAGAGCAAGGTTGTTATTGTGTGTAATCGGAGCCAAGAGACTATATAGACTAAATATCTTTAGATATTATCTGAGGTTCATTTTCATAGTTATTCTTTTATATATTAATTTCTTTAGAAAAATTTTCTCTTTGATTAATCTACATTACTTAGTTATCATTTAGCTCAAAAAAGTCAATATTATTTTGAAACTAATAATTAATATTTATTTTAAGGTCGCCAAAAAAACTATCTTCTTATTGCTAAATTTGTTCATTATTTTTATCATTTTTTTACTTAATAAATTATGGCAAGTCAGCATTAATAAGAGAGCACTATTTAATATATATATCTTATAAATACTGCCAGTCCGAATCACTTAGTTTTTAATCTTTTAAGTCTTTATTTTTTGCAACAAAAGGATGTTAGAATATCTCACTTATTCAGGGCCTATTATTTTGATCTTTTTTTAGTATTAGTTTTAATAGGCTTTTTAAATCCTCTGAAAGCTCTTAGTTTATTATTATTTGTCTCTTCACTATTTCTTTTTTCATTTAGTCATAGTCGCTTATGTTAAATGGAGGTTATCCATGCGCCAACTCGTATAGTATAACTCCTAAGGCCCATATGTCAACTCTTTCATCGTAATTTTATTAATAGAGCATTTCTGGCGCCATATATTCGATTGTCCCGCATACATAAGAATCATCTTATATTTAGTCTAATTTACACGAGGCTCCAAAGTCACATAATTTAATATTAAAGTCTTCGTCCATTAGAATGTTTTCTGGTTTTAGGTCTCAATGTAATACTCTGTTAGCATGAAGATACTCAAACGCATCAAGAAGCTAGCAAAATAATCTTGCCACCATCTCCTCCTAGAATCCTTTTCATTAGTCAATATAAAAGTAAAGAGTATTATTAGGAATATAATCAAGAAGAATATATAACTTGTTATCATGCATTAGTTTTCCTTTGAGACTAACAATTCTTTAATGAGAGATTTGTTGGTGAATTTCTATTTCATTTTTTAATGCCATTAATTCTTGTCTTTTGAGTCCATTTAGATTTATTATTTTCAAGGCATATATTTGTGAATCTTTCTTATGCCTAACTCTAAACACCTTCGCAAATCCACCATGACCAAGATATTTGTCTTTATCAATAAACTCTATTTCCTGAAGACTACTTAGCATTATAAAGCTTCAAATTTAAATTTTAATCAAAAATCAATTTAAAATAAAAATAATTACCACAGCAAAGTTGCTATTAAAATCTGAGAAATTGTTAGAAAAGCTCTTATGTTTTTATAGACTAAAGGATACTTGCTATTATGAACAGAGCTCCAGGGATCTGCTCCACCCATATATAAAACGTCCATTTTAAACTTGCTTAAATTCATATTAGTGGATGCTAAGAAGAATTCACTAATATTTTTAGCCAGTTTAAAATTGTATTCTATTAAGGAGTCTTCATAAGTGTTCCAGTACATGAGAAGATTATTATTTGGCTCTTCAAATTATGTGTACTTATTTTATTTGAAATAGGAAACAAAGCTTTGCAACTAATCTATTTTCCCATCAAATATTTCTGAGGGCTTGGTTATGTGAATCATCTCGCAATAATTCTCACAAAAAGTAAAGAAGTAGGTTGCTTTATAGTAATAGCAGTTTTGTATTCATACTCTATCAACTAATCCAATTTCATAATTTGCTAATTGACTGCCTTGTCCTCCTCCATTACAAGTCATAATTTCTTTAGAGTGATTAAGATAGGGCAATAATATTTGTGTTGCATAGAAGCTTGACTCTATAGTAGTTTCTACAAGCTGTTAGCAAAAAGACTATGATAAGCTGAATCAATTGTTGTAAAACACTTCAACAAAAAAAACTCTATTAGACATTTCATCTTGCTGTTCAAAGTTACACAAATAACAATAAAAGCCTTTTCTAAGGTCTGCAATGCTATTTAGAGAATCCCTGAATACCTTATAAATTCTCTCTACTGAAACAAAGCTATAGTTTTAATCTAGAAGGTATTTTACAGAGCTTTCACAAGCTGTGTTTTTGTTGTCTTTAAGTCATTAGGCTATTCTTTGAACCTAAACTGCGTAGCCTAGTAAATACTAAAGCGATAAAAGATAGGTCTCATAGTATGTTTCTATTTTCCACTAGTTGATATTATTCCAATATTGAATAGACAAATACTCATCATCAAGAGTACAGCAATTATTTTTGATTTCCGGACAATATTAATGAGGTCTATTATTAGGCTAATTTACACCAGAAAATCCATATGATATTAGTATTTCTCAATTACAAACTCCTTAAGTAGAGCCAGCTGATGCACCCTAATTAGTACTTGTTGTTGTTGGGTTGTTAGCATTAGTTTCGGCCTATTGAACTTTATAAATTAGGTTTAATAGTACTAAGTATTTTATCATTATAATTTAACTGTTATTTGAACATTAAATTTAAAAACGAATTATATTTTCGGTCGAAGATTATTTTATTAATTTTAACGGTTCAAAATAAAATGATTATAATTTTATTAATTTTTGAGCAAAAGGAACTTGACTATGAAATTCATTTTTTCTTCCTATACTTTATCTCCTAATAGTTAAATTAAGTTATCTTACTATAGGTCCTTAAGGCTCTAAATAAACAGCATTGGAGGATAGGCCTAAAATTCAGGATTTTATTATTTTAATTCCTCATATAGATCTAAGCCTTTGATACCAACTTTTATCTTCTCTTCTAAGACATTAAATATCTTCATTAAAGAGTCCTTTATTTCCTAGATCTATTTTTAGTATGTAGAAGAATATCCCGTAGCCAAATAGTTCATATCTATTTGACCTGTTGATGGATCTATTGCAGCAGCTTAAGTAGCCGTCTTTATTAAATCAATTGACTCTAAAACATCCTCTTTAGTTACGTAATGGGAGAGCCTCATCTTGGCTCTTGCCTCTGATAATCATATTAATGACTCTAATTATCTTGGTGTGGCTGTGATTATCTTTCAGCTTGAACCCATTTGTCTCATCTAAAGATATCCCTTGACTAACTCTCTTTCAGCTTCATCAGTAATTCTAGGCTATATGTTTTCTCATGCAAAGGAAATGTATCTTGTTAAAAACTACTATGCTATAGGTGATTGTTATTGAGTTCTTCCTTGAATTGAGTTGACAGAATTCGAGAACATATTTATTATATGGAGAGCCAGCTCTCTATCTTCTTGCTCTTGTATTTTGTCAAGCATTAAGTAAATGAGATCAAATCTGGAAAGCAAGGTTGGTGACAGATTGAGATTATAGACAATAGATCATTTAGGATTGTATCTAGACTCCTTAGGATTTGCAGCAGCCAAAACCGCAGTTCTTGCATTTAGAGAGCATACTATTCCTTTCTTGGCTATCGAAATAGTCTGCTACTCCATAGCTTCGTGCAATATAGCCTGTGTGTTTTCATCCATTTTGTCAAACTCATCTATGCAGCAAATTCCATGATCCGAAAGTACTAGTGCTCCAGACTCTAGCACAATCTCTTTGGTCTCTGGATCGGTTGTAATATAGGCTGTAAGACCAACTGCACTAGATCCTTTTCCAGAAGTGTATATTCCTCTAGGAGTTATTTTATTTACAAAGCATAATAATTAAGACTTGGCAGTAGAAGGGTCGCCTATTAAAAGTATGTTAATATCTTGTCTGAATCACCCTCTTTGAAGCTCATTAAACTCCTTTTTTGCTCCCCCAAATAACTAACACAATAAACCTAGCTTCACTTTCTCTAAGCCAAATAAAGATGGAGCAAAAGAGCTTACCAATCTCTCATATAAGTTAGGCTATTGAGCAAACTAATAAAACTAATTGACTTCTTCTTCAGAGAAAATGGCCTTGTCTTTATCCTCATGGACTTCATTGTCAAGAACAACTTTATTTATATTATCATAAACAATAGAGACAACATCAATATAGCTTCTAAAGGTTGAATTTAATTTGTTCTAGTTTCTCTGCACTCTCATTCCCTCTGCTCTGTATATTCCTATTATTTATATCTCGTCACCTGGCTTGCATTCATCAACAAAATCGTCATAGACTATGAGGTTCATTGTTGTTGGAGTTTCTCCTTCAGGTACTTCATCAGATCTTTCTTAGAACTTAACGTATTGTTTGTCAGCATAAGTTGATAGATTATAAATAACTTCAAATGTGAACTTTAGTTAGCAGTTATTGCATTTTGTTGGCTCAATGACTCTTCCTCTTTCAAGCACTTTCGTTTCTGAGTGGCCACAATTTGGTGTAGAGCATTTAAAATAAATTTCCTTTGGCTCTGGCTGAATATCAGAGCATCTAATAAAGACTCCTCTTATGGCAACTAAAGTGTTTATTTATGAGGGCTTTATCTGTCTTAATAAAGATTGCTCTTTCAGATCAACTATTCTTATTCTAATGACTTTATCAAAGGTTTGTCACTCAGCTTCAGATAAGAACTATTATGTATAAATTGAGTTGACAATTTGATCAAAAAGTAATATAGTTTCAGCTGGATACTTAATTAGATAATAATACATTTCAGAGTCAAATCAGAAAAGATCCTCTGCTGAAATAACTAAATAAAATACAGATGTTTCTTTTATATTGAGCATCTTTTCCATGTGATAGTTGAGGCCTCTGTGCTCTTAAGGATTATAGCTTATTGGATTAAATGTACTTATAAAACTATCAATCTTTCTTTTTCCTTCATCAATTGAGAATTTGGTTCCCCAAATATATCCACCTGTATTAAACACTTCTTATTAAGAATAGCCACTTTAGTTGTTATGGTTGTTGTTTGCTTAGAACATGGATCTGTTCATTAGCCAACTACTATTATCTTGTCTTCTATTTCCCTATGGATTTCTTATAAAAGAAGAGTTATCATAGCCCTAGGGTCTAGAGTAACTTTCATTCATGTTGTCATTTCCCTGCATTATTATATTATTAAATAACTAATAATTAGATATTATATAAATGTTGATTAATTAAGGTGTATTTTTTGTTGGAATAATCATGACCTTACACTCTATAATGTCAGCAAGAGAGCTACGAGTTAACAATGTCCAAATAACTCCTTATGATGTATTATAAAAAGTTATTTGTAGAATTTCTAATAGGAACATTGTTTGTATTATATTCAGTTGTATTCAATAATACTTATCTAAAAACTAGTGAAATAAAATATTAATAAGATTGCAAGTAAAATAAATAGCTATGAGTAATTATTAGAGTCTAAAATTATTGTACCAAAAAGTCCAGTTGACAATCCATTGAATGATTTTCTAGAATTAAAGTAAAACCAAACAGAAAAAGATAGGCAATAACTATTTACTAAATTACTATTATTTTAATTTTATAAGATATATAATTGTTTTTCTATGATTCCTGTAACAATAACTAATATTATTTTAACAAATTAAACAGAGCAGTTTTTATAGCCAATAAAATTACAAGTTTACTTTGAAATTAAGATACCTTTAGAAGGTACTTTAGATTGGAGAGTTATTTATGTAGGATCAGCAGATAGCTACGATTATGACCAAATATTAGGAAGTATTAGTTATCCAGCTAATCAAACAGGAGAATAAAGTTTTGAGTGGGCGTTAAATTCTCCAGATCCTAGTAAAATACCCAAGCTAGACGACCTTTTAGGTGCTTCTGTTATGATGATTTCGGTTTCTTACAAAAACAACGAATACTTCAGATGCTCTTATTTTGTATATAATAATGTCAAAGATGATATTCCAGTTGTCAATGATCAAGTAGATATTAATCTAATATATAGAACATTTTTAACAGATAAGCCTAGAATAATGGTAAGAGATATTGATTGGGAAGGATTGAATAAATAAGAACTTATTCATATAATTGATTCAAATCCTCTGATAGTTAAAATCAAGTAAGAAACAGATAATATTATCAGTTAGATGGATGATCCCTTTTAGCTGAAGGAAAACTCTTTATTTTTTACCAATAATTAATTCTATTAAGTCAATTACTATAAAATATAATAAGAGTATTAATATCGTTGTTTTTAAAATATAATTTAATATATGTTAATAAACATTAAAATACATTTTGATGAAATTCCTCATGCATCTGAAGCTCTTGATGACTTAGTAATAAGTTTTGCTAAGAGCTTTTCATTTTCTTTTTTGCTGCATCGATTTAAAAATATATATTCTTCTCAGTACTAATGTAGCCTTTGAATTTATCCACTTCGTTTTAAAGTTTCTAAAGCTCTTAAAATTTGTGACTTATTAAGGTTTCTAAATTACCTACATATTCATCAACATCTGATCCTGGATTCTATAATTTCTCGACCATTTCTTCTTCATACTTTTGCATTTTTTCAAAGCTCTATAAAACTCTTAAATGCTTGCCTATCAAATAGCTTTCTTAGTTGACTATTTAATTAATAATATCATCGCGGCTTTTTGTTAGTTCCTCTATAGTATGTTAGTGTTGTTCAGGATTATTGTTATTGAAAATAGTTTCTGAGTCTTCGCTTTAATCTGATGTTTATTTGAGAACTGGTCTGATGATCTTCTGCTTTGAAACAGAAACTCTTGGCCTTGACATTGACTTTTTTTATTTCTAATTACTATCAGCTTGTGTTCTATTTTTATTTATCAAATTTGTAAAATCATTTTCTTAAAAAGCCACATTGATTTCTTTTTTATTAGAGTCTTCTTTTTTATTAATGGCTTTTTATGCATTGTTTTTTTATCTTGGCAACATAAGGTCATCTTTTTTTCTTATCTTCTCATTTTTCAGTTCCTTGACTCTGTCGGCATATCATAGAGTATTTAAAGAGTACTCACAATTAACATCCCCAGGTGAGATGTTTCCGATCATTATTGTCCGGCAATTTCCAATAAAAGAATCTCTAAGAACCATAGTCAACTTGGATCCTCTAAACGGTATATGCTTCTAGTCTTAGTCAAGAGCTCTTATGCATTCCTTGAGTGCAAGTAAGGACTTACTTATCTCGGCTCCATCTATTCAAGTTTATTAATTGTGCCCATATGTATCTCCGCCTCTTTCATTTCCCGCCAAATCTATAAATGACAACTAACCAACATCTCTGCCATTCTTCTCTATAACAAACTGTAGTATGGCATGAGATCAACTACTCTCCTCATTTTTGCCAGTAGAGCTTGTAACTCATAATGAATTTCCCTAACTAACTATTTCAAATACTTATTATGTAGAGATACCCTCTACTTTAGACAGTCCCATAAGTTATATGTCTCCTTTTTTATCTTCTCTTGGTATTATTTCCGATCATGAGTTAAGTAGGTCAAAAAGCTTTCCGCAATAGATCTCAAAATATGAAAATTTAATAATCAAATTATCCTAGGAATTGGTAACAATATTAAACATTTAATTTGCTGCCAGAACATAAATTCCAGGGGTTTTTTGAGTACCAATCATGGTATATGTTTTACCAGAGCCCGTCTATCCATATGCAAAACAAGATACCTTTCCTCCTTAGAACGCAAAATCTATCAAGCCCAAAACACTATTTTAAAATACACTCTAATTAGTAATATTTTCATCATAAGCTTTATCGAATTAAAATGTATGTTCTTCTGTGTATTTCTCCATATTAAGTTTTAGTTTATTTTCTTTTACAATTATAGTGTCTCCATTTAAAACTTATACAATGTCGGTTTATCCTTTCTTGGTTTCTTTATGATTGATTGGTCTTTTTCAAATTATAACTTCAATTTTAGACACTTTCTGTTATCGCTCTATTTCCATTATATTATAAAATTAATATTTTATTATTTTAAAAAATCCTAAAAGATAAGAATTCTAATTTCTAAAATGTGGAAAAATAAACTTAATAGAGAGTATCTAAATGTCTATAAATAGTATTTAAAAGAATCTTTA
>ERZ724506.164-NODE-164-length-26087-cov-10.438115_pt1 | contig 26087 bp, 19 predicted proteins | sample MGYA00376039_ERZ724506 | MGnify/ENA primary metagenome ERZ724506 (study PRJEB28724, sample SAMN07190887) | wastewater metagenome | isolation source: effluent of sewage treatment plant in Hong Hong | place: USA: Christiansburg, Virginia | collected 2016-03-01 ... | reverse complement strand
CTTGATTACATTTTTATGCGTATCATTAAACATATTAATTATAATAATAATTTTGTAGTAGTTTTTTTGGTTTTTTAATCTTTATACTTATATTTTTATATAATGAGAAAATAAAAAATGCAAGCCATGACAGAACATTTACCGTAATTTAAACAAAGCAGCTTTTTGATATCAGGATATTAGCATCAATAAATCTCAAATGAGATATTAATTGTGGCATGTTTTGTAGCACAACTAAATGATAGAAAAATTATTTATAGTAAATACAACTAGCTATTATAGATTTAAATATAACAGCTTGTTTAAAATGAGCAAAAGTTTTTACTTGAAAAACTCATAAAAACTGCAGGCTTTATTAACGAAAAATAAATAAATATATAGTCATAAATACTGCCCTTAGATTGGCTTATTTTAGAACAGTAATAAAGCTGAGCTATTTTTATTGCCATTAATAGAGTCTAACCTTACCTTAATATTAAAGACAATATTTTCAAAAATTTTGAAGAAATTTCTGAAATTCATATTGATTAAAATATCATTTAAGATTATTTAGATAACTTAATAAACATCAAAATCAATCAGTAATACAATGACTTTGAGTTGAGATTTATTAAGCCTAAGTCAGTGTAAGATACTAATAATAAAAACAATATAAACTAGTTTAAAGAAAAAAATCATGGCCTTATAAACACACTCATTATATCAAGCAGCATTTTTATTCTTTTTATGTTAATTTTTTTTCTAAGCAAACTCAACACAAATCATTAGCAAAATTAAATAGCTAATATTCTTCAGCAAGATTCATAAAAAGTTATTTACATAAATTAAAAGCTCAAGGATTAAAGAAAGCTATAGAATCTAATATAGCTTAGAGAAAACTAATCCTTATTAACACTGCCATATTTTCCATCTATTTTCTAATCAATTTTAAGTTGCATAATTTTCTTTATATTTAATTTTCTATATCATAATATTAATACTAAAAAATATAAACCTTATAAATGACATCCAGTATTATCATCAGAGCAAGAAAAGTCATGACCAACCCACTATTGGACAGAAAATAACTCAGTATCGAAGTTATCCATGAAGGAAATGCTGCCCCAAATAAAAAAGTTATTCAATCTTCAATTGCCTAGAAGTTCAAGGTCAATGCCGATCACGTAGTCGTTATGAACCTTAGCACTTAGTTTGGTGGAAACAAGAGCAGCGCTCAGGGACTCATCTACTCTAACAAAGACTCTATGATGAAGTTCGAGCCACAATACAGACTCATCAAGCAAGGTCTTGTTGCCAAGGCAAAGATCAACACCAACAGAAAAACCAAAAAGGAACTGAAAAACAAAATCAGAAAACTTAGAGGAAAAGAGATGGTTAAAGCCAGAAATTTCGGAAAGAAAAAATAATAACATTCTTAATACTAGTGATACTTATAATTGTTTAGAATAGTTTTGCTGGGCTTCCCATAGTGGTCTTGATAGTCAAAGACTTGACGTTCTACCATCCCTTTGGTAACAATGAGATAAGGAAGTTGATTGATCTAAGAACATTTTGTCTCATTTCGTCCTGAGACAAATTGTCTTGAGCAATGGCAGTAGCTAACCATGGTCCTTTTTTAATTCTGAATCTGACGGTTCTTTTAAGCTCGACCATTTTTGACTCAAGGGTCTCATTTTCAGCAATGAAGCTTGGCTATTGACCAACAGAGTTGACTTATTTACCAACAAGTTTAATGAATCTGAGTTTGAGTGACTCTGAGACCAAAAGAACATCGTATCTTCTGGCCCATTTCTTGACCAACTTGGCCTCTTTGGCAAAGACGTTTATTTCATCCAAACTATGAGCATCAACACCCATAGCCTTAGCTTGATCAACATGTCCTATGGTTCCGATCACACATACATTGAGAATTCTTTTGACTGGGTGATTGAGAACGACTGTAGAGTTGAACTTCTTTTCCTTATCTGGGTTGAAGTCTCTTAGCATTATCTATAGTTCGACGGTTTCTGGGAACTGTCTTTGTTTTCTATCCTACATAGCTAGTGTAAGGGAGTTGTTTATCTGGGCATTAGATATTTTGCTCATGCTTTATAATTTTTTTAGTTTTGATAATTTTATTTTTAAGATTTTATAAACCATGGCCAGAAGAACCAAGAAGTAAGGAATTTGTGGAAAGTACGGAACTAGATACGGAAGCACTATGAGAAAGATTGTCAAAAAATATGAGATTTCTCAGCATGCTAAATACAACTGTCAGTTCTGTGGCAAAGACCAGGTTAAGAGATAAGCTATTGGAATATGGAAATGCAAGGCCTGTCTTAGAACTTTGGTTGGTGGTGCCTGGTAACTCAGTACTAATAGTGCTCAGACTGCCAAATAGACATTGCTCAGAATCAAGAAGACTCTCGAGGAAAAGAACTAAGAATTTAGACTTTATAATTTTTTTCATATTTTTTTGAGTTTTTTCAAGTATAAATAGTTAGTAAATGATGTTGATTATTATTTGTTAGTATTTGATAATAAGAATTTAAGTAATAATATAATTTTATTTAGATAATAATTAGTGTTATTATATTAGGATTTATATAGGTTAAATTATATACAATGTCTTAGGATATATAGATTAGGTTGAGAGTATAGCTTGCCTATTGTTTATAAGAAAACTATGCATTTTAAAACACTCTATTATTAGAGAAATTTAATTGTACTTATTATTTTTAACAACTTTAATATTCAATATAAAGATTATAAATTTTAATAATTGTTTATTAATTAAAAAATAACTTCTCTTTTTATGTTAACATCTTTCTATGGTTTCCATGACGCTATTTCCTTCTGCCAATCTTATGGCTCTTCATATTTGTGTACCTCAATCTTAGAGTCATTTAACTATGGGGTCTATATGCCATCCTCTATCGCTTTTTTACTTCCTTTTAAAACACTAAAAAAATCCATCTAAAAACTTCAAAAAATCAAGAAAATCATGACCAGAATTTGCATATATAATAACCATTAAATTCAAATAAATAATAATAAACTTAAGCAAAAGAAAAACTCTATTGGGAAATTCCCATAAAATAAGGAACGATACAGAGAAGATTAGCATGGCCCCTGTACAAGGACGACACGCTCAAATCGAGAAGTGTAACCCATTTTTTAACCAAATATTTGTGTAAATTTATTTAAAGAACAGCTGAGGCTTAAGAGACCAATTTCTAAAATACCAAAGAGCATTCCTTTGCAACTGGTCCATTGATTGAGGTTCCTTTTGGCTCACCAGTCTCCTTGATAACAACAGCAGCGTTATCCTCACAATAAATATAAGTTCCATCAGTTCTTTTCCATGGCTTTCTTTATCTTATAATGACAGCTTTGACTAATTTCTTTCTTAATTCAGGCTTTCCCTTTCTAACTGAGGCAAGAACAACGTCGCCTACACAAGCTGATGGTAGTCTGTTCAAGGTTCCATGATCTCCATAAACTGAGATGACGTTGAGTAGTTTTACACCTGAGTTATCAGTGCATGGAAGCTGACATCCAACTGGAATACCGCAAGTAATTCTGTGCTTGATTCCGCTCTTTCCCATTCTTGACTTGTTGACCATGCTTTATAAAATAATTTTAAGTTTATATTTTTGATAATTAAGTTAAGTCATTTAGATTAGATAAATAATATAATAATTAATAGAGGAAGAAGAATTTTTATGTTGATATATTTAGTAAGATGATATTGATGTTTATATTCTAAATTTAATTATTAAACATGGGCAATAAAAGCTCTTATTTAAGCTTAGAAATAGTCTCATTTTATTACTGAATTTTTAAGCTTAGGTTTTCCTTTGTTTTTTCTTAAACTAATATTTGTTCTTATATAAACTATATTTATTGTGTGTAGTTTTGCTAAGGGATAATTATAGCTTATGTTTACTGTATAATTTCATACTCAGTACTCGTTTTCTATTAGGCATTCATTGCTCTTAGCTCATTGAGTAAATTCTCTTATAAGAGTCACTAAGCTCTCTATTCATATATCTCATTATTTTATATTTTATTTATCTCTGATGATTTTGATAATCATTAACAATTTCCACTATTTTATTTATTAAGAAAACTGAATCGTAATTTTAATTCCTTTAATATCTATAATAGCTCGGGCTTAATTATTCTTATGTCTTTCTGCTATAAATAAACACACTCTTCTTAAGTTAATATCTACATGTCAATTAATAAACTTTCTTTTTCTTATAGAGTTTAGACTATATTTTCTATCTCTTTAAAATTATTTAAAAATCATATAAAAATTTCTTTTAACTTTTGTATGAAGCTTTCCAAATATTTTACTTGTTTGAGTTTTTTAAGCTCATTTAAAGGAAAACTGTACTTAAACTTATTGTATTTTATCTCATTGAAAAAATAATCCCCTTATTTTTAAAAATTAAATAAATCATCAGTAACTTGCTTGAATTATGAAGCAGTTTGACACTGGCTTAAAAGCCATATGAATCTTATTAGTTTTTTCTGTTTTAAAAATAAACTATCTTGTTAACTTACATAGATCTTTTTTATCTTATGTAAATTCTTCTAAGCAGATCCTAATATCATTTTAGCTCTTATACAAGCTCTTGTATTTCTTGTAGAAAACTGACTGCTTGTTCGGTGATCTTTAATTATCAGTGTCTACTAACTATTAGAAAATAAGGACAGAAAGCTTATAAAAACATCATTTTGAGCTAAAATCAAGACTGCTCTAAAACTAATCCCCTTTAGACAAGTAATCAAGCCAAAACTAAAAAAACTAACTCTCTAGCAATCATAATGAAAACTTCTCTTACTAGATCTCAAAGCAACTTATCATAACAAAAATCATGTTTCTTTTCTCTCTACAATCCTCCTTGCTATCAAGCATAACATAATAAGCCTTTCTCATAAAAGCCATTATGCTCATGTTATTAACCAAAATTTCTTAGCAAATCTAACTAAGATTTTACAACAGTTTTTTCAGCTTATAATTCAGAAAAATAAACATTTTATTTTCCTTCATAAATGTAAAAATTATAAAATTTATAAAGATTTTATTAAATGAGAATACCATCGAAACTCTACTCGAACCATTTCATGGCCTCTTCCTTTTAGATTTTATGAGAATTTCCAACCTTTCCAGATTTTATTTTCTTCTAAGCATTTCTCTTGCCTGGTCTCTTGAGAACAACATAGAAGTCCATTCCATAAATACCAGTATTTGGATCATATCTTAATCCTAGATCAATATGCTCCTCGACTCCGAAACCAAAGTTACCCATGTCAGAGAAACATCCCTTTTTAAGTTCGTATTCCTTGACTCTAAGTCCTCTTTCCAAAAGGTCTCTAGCTTTGTCACCTCTAACAGTAACGTGGCAGGCTATCTTTTCTCCTCTTCTTATGGAGAAAGATCTAATAGTAATCTTGGCCATAGTAGTAACTGGCTCTTATCCACTGAGATCTCTAAGAACTTTAATAGCTTTGGTCAATTTGTCTCCACCTTCACCGACGCAACAGTTGATGACCAATTTGTCAATCTCGATTTTTCTCATTGGATTCTCAAGTTTATTCTTCTAAGTACCAACCATCGTTTATAAATAATTTTTACTTTATATATTTTTACAATATATTTATGATTTATTAAATGACATCTGTTTTGAACTTCAAAGACACATGCATGCCTTGGAGCTCTTAGAACAACAGCTTGCATGCATAAGGGATGTTAACAGCAACAATCTCTGTGTTTCCGCTCTGCTCTCCTTGTCAACATTTGTCACATCAATATTCTTTGGTGTTGTTGTTTGCAATCGCCTAGAGCCCACAGTTCTTACACACATAAATGGTATAGAAATCTGAGACCTCAAATAATCATTCTCTAAGGAACTTTGCAGCTCCATGTGATATCATACAATCTCTTTCCATTTCTCCAAATCTAAGACCTCCATCTCATGATCTTCCTTCAGTTGGCTGCTGATTTAGATTCTGAAGCTTTCCTCAGGATCTGGCATGGATCTTGTCTGCAACCATATGCTTTAGTCTCTGATAGTATGTTGGTCCAAAGAAGATCTTTGTTGTTATTCATTCTCCTGTAAAAGGACTATATAAACTCTCATCTCCATTTTTTTGATATCCAAGCTTATGAAGCTCTCATGAAACATCTTCTGGAGTAAGATCACAGAAAATTGTAGCATCTGCTTTTGATCCTTTAAAGCAAGCAACTTTCGAGGCCAGACACTCTATTAAATGGCCAATGGTCATTCATGATGGAATTGCATGAGGATTTATTATCAAGTCTGGGGTTATGCCTTCCATGTTAAATGGCATATTTTCTTGTCTGTAGACCATTCCGCAGGTACCTTTTTGTCCATGTCTTGATGCAAATTTATCTCCTATTTATGGTACTCAAACTGATCATGTTTTTATTTTGACAATTTTTCTACCCTCTTAGTTCTTACTCACCATAACCTTATCAATGATGCCTTCTTCATTGTTTCATAAAGGCAAGGAAATATCAGTGTATTTTTGCTCTCCAGTTTCAAAGGCGGAAGAAGTCATTCCCAAAGGTACCAAGACCTTACCTACTATTATGTCAGCAGCATCGCCTCCTGTAACTCAAGTACCTGGACACACATAACCGTCTTCATCTAATTTTCCATAGGTTCCCATTCAAAATGCAGAGGTGAAATGCTAAGGGGGAATGCAGCATATCTCTTAGTTCTAAAATCTATTTCTCTCATGCTGCTTTCCCATATCAATATCTGATTCCTCTTAATAAGTTCTGTAAAATGTAGATCAGAAAAGACCTTTATCAATTGAGCTTTAATTCAATATGATAGAGTCCTCCTAGTTGTAGCCAGTGAAGCACATGATAGCTACTATAGCATTTATTCCGGCAGGCAACTTATCATAGTTCATAATTTTCATTGGTCTTGTTTCCACCAATGGAGCCTGAGGATAAAACAACACATGTCCCAAGGTGTCCATTCTTGCAGCAAAATTAGTAGCATATATTCCCATAGCTTATTTACCCATTGCAGACTGGTATGTGTTTCTTGGAGATTAATTATGGTCAGGAAAAGGAATACAGCTTGCAGAAATACCCAAGATCATGGCTGGATGTATTTCGCAATGAGTATAGGTCTAACAGTACTCAGTAGAGTCTAAGCTCTTTAAGTACATTGCTATCATGCAGGTCTCCTCTTCTTCAATATCAATAAACTCAATGACACCTTTGTTAACAAGGTCTTGGAAGCTTATAGTACCTTTTTATATAAGCTCTATTTATTCTTTAGTGACCTTTAGCTTGTTGCTTTCAACTACATATAAAGGTCTCATAATTCAACCCTCATCTGTCAGTATTCAAATTTCTTTATTTTCAATATCTCAGACCAAAGAAATTTCTGAAGGCATATTTTTCTATCTTCTTTAGCTTCTTAAAGTTCTTATAATAAACTCTGCATCTGAGTGCATTCCAATCCATTTTCCGTTAACAAAAATCTTGGTCTTAAAAAGAACTTCTTTTGGATCAATAGTTTCTAATGGCTCAACTTCGAGCTGGTTAATTAAAAAGTTCTCTATCTATTAACTCTCTTTTCCAACGGAGACTGTTGCTATTAAGGACATGTTTTTAACCAATCCGCATGATTGTCCCTCGGGTGTTTCTGCTGGACAAATAACACCCCAGTGTGTATTATGTAAGTGTCTTGGCTTTGACAACTTTCCTGTCTTGCTTAGAGGAGTTGTTATTCTTTTCAGATGTGATAATGAAGACATATAAGTTATTCTTGATAGGGCTTGGGCGACACCGTGTCATAAGATATCTCCTTTAGGAGTTTGGCCCCAGTTTCCAGTAGCCAAAGCATGTCATAGTGTATAGGTAATTGTGTCTTAATTGATCAAGTTATAGACAGATATTTTTGTAACATTTCTCTCTATGCTTCTTACAAATTCTTCTTTAAGCTCCTTGGTAAACTTTACAAACTACTGTCTAAAAAGCTGTGCAAATAAGGTGCCAACAAGATCAAGTCTTTTCTTTCCATAATGGTCTCTGTCATCTTCCTTAGTTCGGCCAAGGGCCGCATTAAGCAATCTGTTTACCATGTAGCCAAGAAACATAGCTTTTTTGATGTTGCTTTACTCATCTGTACCAAGATGAGGAAGAAACTCCTTCTGAATAATAAGATCTGCAAATTTTATTCTTTCAGAAATTTAAGCTAAAGTACTGGCTCCTATGAAGCTTTTGGCACTTTCTTAAGTCAAGCTGAATTTTGCCTCTTAAAATGATCCATTGAGCAGCTTCATCATTAAGTGGTCTTTTAGATCATAGCAAATAAGCTCATATATTTACTTGTCTGTTTAGATACCCAAGGCTCTAAATAAAATGACAATTGGAACTAATCTGTTTACATTTTTTATTTAACATCTTAGCTGCTGAAGATTATAATCTTAGTGCTCACTTCCAATTGAGTAGCTTTGGTTTTGTTGGGGCTTTGAGAGCTTAATTGAGAGCTTAGATGGGGGTTTATTTGATCTGTTTTAATATGATCTTATTTCAGCCTCCCAGGTGTATAAGGATTAAGGCTTGTTATGGAAAACATAGACAAAATTATTTGCCATCTTTTCTTAGGCAACAATAACTTTTTCTCCTCCATTGACAATAAAATATCCACCTTGATCATAAGGGCATTCTCCTCTAGCAACTATTTCAGCCTCAGTTAGATCATTCAGAGCGCAAAACTAACTCTTAACCATTATAGGCATTTTTCCTATTGGGATTTTCTCTTGCATTTCTGAATGAATAAGCTCAGTTTCTTGACCCTCTTTTTTCTTATATATTTTATATTCTATGTCAAGGAATAATTCTGACTCATAAGTAAAGTTTCTTAGTCTTGCTTCTAATGGAGTTGGGTATTATATCACTCTTTCATTAGTTATGTAGGTTGGTCTTTGATGCACATAAATTTGCTTGAAATTTATCTCATATGATTTTCCATCATAATCTTCTTGCTTACTTGTTCGATATTATTTGTTAGGAAATATTTTTAACTGTCCCACCTCTTGAATAATTTCCTAAAGACTGGTACTTAAGAAATTATTGAAAGACTCTATTTGCTATGAAACAAGTCCATTTTCTTTAAAGAAAGAGTTTATTATATCCCAAGAGTCATTTTAAATGACAGGATTTTCAGCAATTTCTTGCTTTACTGAATTTTACATTATAATTTTATAAAGGATAATTTTTATAAATATTTTTTATTAAAATTTTGTCCAAGAATAAAATGGCTTAGTGAGAATTTCTTCAAAAAGTTGGCCCAAATCCTTGTGATTTTTTTAAATTCCATTTTTAAGAATAATTTTCCATTGTTATTCTGAGTTTAAAAGCTTTCCTTTTATAAACTGGTTTGAATCATAAATAATAATTTTAAGCTAAAATAAATAGTTGTTTAAATCCGGCTAAATTAAGGACTTATAAAGATGCTTGAAACTTATTCTAATAAATTATGAAAATTTTGTCTTAAGTTTTTACATGTTGGATAGTACCTAAATAATCTAAATAAATAATGTGTAAATAAGTGAGTTAAATTCAAAAGATAGTAGACAGTGATTAAAGTAAACATTCTCTATAAATGTAAAGTATCAATGTTGTATATAGTGTTGAATGGTGTCTCCATATTAAGCCATAATATTGGATCAATAAACAGTCTTTGTTATATAAATCTTTCTTTCTTAATTAAACTCAACTATTTATTAGTAGTCTTGATTTTTATAGTTAATAATTCAGCTGATATTATTTTCATTTTCAGTTTCTGCTTGTATTAAAAACTATGGCTTGACCATCATTTTGTTATGCTTTTTAATAAACTCCTTATATGAAATATAGTCAACATAAAGAAGACAAAATTATGAGAATAATGAAATAAAATGCCTTAAAAAATCCTTCAACTCTTCAAAAACTCAAAAACTATATTAGTAAACTGTTTAATCAATTTTCTAAAGCTGAAATTTTATCATTAAATGTGTCTCAATTATTGTTTATAATTTGTTAATTGATTTCTATAACTAAATCTTCACTTAATTTTAATCATCTAAAAAAATTAACTTAAAGTTTAATTTTTTATGTTTTTTCTTGGATGATAATTAAAGAGTTTCTAAAGCGTTTTATAGTTCACTCTAAATATAGAATTAGTCTATTTAATATGGAATTATTAAGAAGCTACTTTTTGCTTAGATCTTATCTTACAAATAAGACTACTCATATTAAACTCTTTATATTTAATACAAGTATATTTGTTGAGCAAAATCTTTAAACAAATAATAAAAAAATTAGCTAAAATTTTCCTCTTTAACAAAATCATAAAAAAAACACTAAGAGATAAGAGGTTAGGAGAATTCTACATTAAAGTTTTAGAATACATTGGTCATGGTAACAACAAGCTCTTATGAAGATTGCTTGGAATACACTATGTATCTTATTTAAATCTAGTTCATTTCAAGTATCTTAAAATATCCATTATATTTATTAAGTTCTTATTATGTTACCTTAGTAAATTGTATTCATTATTTTTACATTAGAGTCAAGTTTTTCTTTAAGATTTTGAAGCCCAAATTATTGTATCAAAAACTCATCACATTATATTCCTTCTTTTATACATATTATTTATCATGGCCTGTTAAACAAAAGCGTAATATCACATTGCAATACTTCTTTTTCATTTAAATAAAGACTTAGGATTTATTCTCTTGACTATATCAGTTCGAGTTTTTTTTGAGTGTTTTTGAGCTACATTATAAAATATACTTAATTAATATAAATTTATAATAGGTATTAATTTAGCTCCTTATTGTAAAATAAATCTTAAAAGCTCAATTTCAAATTATTATTAAATAAAATTAATTAAAACAATTTGAAATTGAGCTTTTAAGATTATTTATATAGAACTACTCAAACTCTTTTAAAAGCTAGCTTGTTTAAAGTTTTATTTACGGGTTTAACTAATCAATAAAGTTCATTAATTTTTCTTTAATTTGTTTTCCTTATTCTATTTACGAAATTGTTAACTCATTTGTTTTTTATTGAATTCTCTTATTTTTATCTTGCTCCTAACTAACATATTATAAGTATTCTTTTTTTCTCTAAATAGCTTAGTAGACAGATAATGCTTGTTAATACAGTTAAACTAAATTCTTTTAATTTGTCTTAGATAAATCCACATTCTATTTATCCTAAAATAATTCCTCTTTTTCCTCAGTTTATAATTTAATTTGCTACAATATCTTTTCTTTATTGGCCAATATTTAACCCTTTTGTTTGATTAATTCTCCTAAAATATAAACTATTTCCTATATAATAATATGTGTTTGCTGCATATGATCTGAATCCATTAAAATCTGATCCAAGTTTTTATATATATCTTTTTCCCATATGATCTACACCTTATGCAATACTCCTTTATTTTACTTCTTAAACTTATCTTAATACTTTGATGATCATAACAAGCATTTTAAATCTTATTTATCTGTAAGAAAGAAAACAAATGGTTCAAACTCTCAAATAATCTCTATGCTCCAAAGACCATTTAAATAACTCTCAAACATTTCTCATCTTTATTATATTTTCAACTAGTCGTTTAAAAACAACATCTTAAGATCTTTTTCTGGAAACAAAGGCAAAATACAATAATAAAAGTCCTCCAATACCAAGCAATGAAGGAAATAAAAATCAGAGTATCTTCATCAACAATCAATTTGATAAGTGTTTCCATTCATTACCAAAAAACCACTTATTTTATAAAACACAGTTTGTTTAATAAATGTTTCTTAATTATCAACAAATACTCAAAAATAATTCATCTCTTTGACAATAGAATCGCTCTTCAATAATTCTATGCAGTCTTTAGTCGAGCTTTCTTAATCTAGTTTTTACTCAAGCTCGATTTAGGAGTTTGTAAACTTTCTTATCATCACTTAAGAATCATCCACACTTCTGGATAGCTTTTTTATAAGAGAGTTTTCTTAGCTACTTTAACTTGTCTCGGAAAAACACTCAGACTAAATTAGACTATTATTCTCCATTTTGTTCATAATATTATAAATAAAATAAGTTATTATTTTGTGTCATTTTTGATCTCATCACTCACTCCTTCAATATCTAATAAGATAGCTACTCCGCCAAGTATCCATTTTCATGCTGGGTGTTTGGAAGAAGATTTTAATTAAGCTGTTCCTATAAAGGTATTTCCTCAGTCCTCGGTTCTATATATTGGACACTCGTAAATATTGTTGTCTTATTTCTCTTTCTTATTAACCAATACAGCTCTACAGAAACATACTGGCATAACACTAAACATTTCCTTGGGTCAAGACTCTTCTATATGACCAAGGTTCCAGTCCCATCGGGCTCCATCTAAAACAAAGCCATAGCAATAAACACCGTCTTTTTGTTAAACGTAATCATTTTACTCAACTCCTTTCTTAGTAAACTCAGTCTGAATAACCAGCTTGTTCAAGTCACCTTTCTTAGAGTACTATTTGATCGCAGTAAAGAAACTCTATGGATTAAAAAGCATATTAATTCTTGTAACTTTCGGTATGTTTTATGGATCATCTTTCCAGCTTGACAACTAGTCAATTCTCTTCATTAAATTGTCTAAAAATGAAGGCAAAAATCTCTTAGTAGGATACATGAGTTTTTTCCAAGACTCTGGAATTTTGTCTAAATTCAAAGCAGCCAAAAGTTGCTCCATGTTATCAGATATTGTTAAGAGACCTTTCATACCTTGATCCAGTTCAAAAATCGATTTTGTGATCTCTAAAATCAATGTATTCATATACTCACATTCTTATAAGAAGACATTTTAAAAAGGACCAATTTCTGTAATTCTGTCTTTGATTTCAACAAGACTAAACATCTTTTCCTTTAGGTTCATTTCAAAGAAGATTTTATTATAGTAAAACTCCACGTTTCGATTTCCCATGTTTGTTTCTCCTGGCTCATAGACTGTGTCCTTTGGAATAAGTTCATTGAGTCTATCAAACATATATTTACACTGTGTTGTTCCAAGATCGATTTCTGCATTAGGATGCAGTCCATAAGCTAAAGGAGTCTCTTATTTAATCTCATATTCTATTTGCTCCAAATATCTTAGGTACTTTGAGTTAGGAGAAGGTACAGTAAAGCTTAGGTGTTTTTAATCTACATAAGGATACAGTTAAAAGCCTTCTTGTAACAAAGAAGGTGTCAATAAATTGTCTAATAAAGCTGCACATAATCATCTGTCCCAATCATCGACAATGTGACCACCGTACATAATCTCTCCGAAAATATACTTGAGATCATCCCAGGGTATTTTGCCAGTGGTGTTGTTCTCAGAATTCTTACAGAGGACTAAAAAGGAATCTCTTAAGTCGCCTATGTTAAAAGGATAGAACAAGTTCCATCCCTTTGGACCAAATTTTCTTCTCTCTAATAATACTGAGTGGAAATAACATAGACTAAATAATATATGATTATATTTGGTGTCTTTTTCGTCTATTTCTTCTTTAGGGAAATACGTCCATGCTCTTTTCATATTAGCCTTGAGTCCAACTGGTGGCTCGTTTGTAACCTTAATGCATTTCTCTAGAATTCCAATAGGGATTTTTTCATTGGGCTCAGCAGACAAAAATAATCTAAAGTTTGGATGGTAGCCATCTTCTTTAACTAATTACTCAAGTTTTTTATCAAGCTTATTTAACCAGCTTGGCATGAGATGAATATTCTACAGCATTACCCAGTAGCCTTCTTTAAAACCTATTTCTAGTTTTTGATCAGCAACAAGATCTTGTCCTTAACCTAAAGCAATGTTAAAGAAGTTATTTAGATTATATTCAAATTTCATTTTTTTACCAATTTTTTCGACTTCCTTTACAGGGTCTGCACCTGGAGAAAGAATGAAGAATATCGGGACATTCATCTGATTGTCTCAAGTTGCATCCTTTACTATGCCTTGTAATATTTCATTGAAGGATAAGTTCTAGTCCATTTGTATGAACTTCTCTCCTTAAGGGAAGCTCTTCTCAATAAAAATCTGCATGGCTGCATTCATTCTGTCAGGTCTCATGGCTCTTATTACACACAGCTTATGGAAGTAAACATTGTCTAGTTTTCTCCAATCTGATGGCAATTTAGCGGTCTCTGGGGTAAGATCATTAAACCAGTCTTTAAATCATCCAGGCAACTCTTTTTCTACAGAATCTGGAAGCTTCTCAAACTCTTCTATTTCTCCAAGTCTTTATATGCTAAACCAAGCTTGATTTGGCAACCAGTCTTTAAGGGTGTTTGGAACATCTGTCTTTGGCAAGCAGTTTAATAAAAAGTTCATCATTTTTGGTGTCCATTCAGCTTTTATAATATTTTTTTACAACAATCTAAAGGCAAGTAGTGTTAGGAATATTTGTTTGTGTTTTTCAAACAGGCCCCGAGAAATCCATTAATAAATAACAAGTCTTATACTCTATACTAACTTCTATATTCTTGTCTCATCTTCTTCCTAGATAATTTCAATAGCCTTGAAATAAAAAGATAAAAATGACTCTAATGAGTACTGGTACATATGGTCTACAAACTGCAACTTTATTATTAGGAAAAATAACATTGAGCCTTCTACAGCCAAGCTTCAATAATTTTCTCTTTCAATATTGATTTTTAATTCAGTTATTTTGGCTTCTTCTTTTTATAATGAAATCTAAGTAGATGTTTTTTTCATTTGTTCTAGATTGTTAATAAGCTCAGTGTCATCAAGAATTGTTTCAGGATTTGCCTTGGACAAAGACTCAAGCAATTGAACTTCAAGATTTGATAAAGTTACCTCAAATTCATTCTACTGTCAAACTAATAATTATTTCTTCAACTCAAGCTCCTATTTCTCAAAATTAACAACCATGGCTAGTAGCTATTCTTCAAGTCCTTATTCAGTAACAATAAAATTAATAATTGTGCATTGGGCAAAGGTCTCTGGCCTAAAGTGCGGATTTTGTCTCTTGCATTATAAGAATAGCTAAAAATCACTGTGATACTCTACTAGCTCTCCACCTACATTAACATAGGATGTAGATGATTTTTTAATAATGGATCAAGATAAAAGTCCATTTAAAGAAGAGTCTATTTCTTCAGTGACATTTTCTAATAAAACTTTTTTTCCATAGGTAATAGCCATCTTTAGTTTTTGAAGACTTTTCTTATCGTTAATAGACATCATTATGAGCTCATTTTAACTACTTTATCCATCTTCTAATCCTTAGGAATTGAAATCTATCATGGATCCATTAGCCTTTTCTTTTTGCTCTTTTTCCAATAATTCTTAGAAGTGTCCTTTGAGCCAGTTAGTTCCTTGCAGCTATGGGTCAACAATAAGAGCCCATCATTAACAACTTGTAACTATGGCTGCATTCTGCAAAGACATAAGATCTTCCGGCAAGCCCTAGTTTTTCCACTAAGCAATCTACACTCATGAAGTTAGTATTTGCAAAGGCTATATGTCTTTGGTATAGGGAATGTTATTGGCATTGATATCAGGTATCCAATACTCATGCCAAAGCTTTTATCAAAACTCTGAAGTAAATGGACCTATGTAAGAGACGAACTATGCAGCCAAAAGAGAGTCTCCAATTACAGTAAGCTTTTAGTCATTTAAAGTCTTTACATTCAGACTCCATCTTAGATTTTCATTTGTAAGTCCTTTGACTAATTTATCAGCCCTTTCTAGTCTTAGTTAATAATTTCTCTTCATATCAGTTACCTTCTATAATTATGTCTCTGCTTCAAAAAGCTGACTCTCCAAATTGGTAACCTTGTTATTTAAAGCTCTTACTTTTTCCATTACGATTTCAAGTTCTTTATTTTTTTGATTCAGTGTGGCCTCAGCTTTGTTTTTGAGATCTTCCAAAGGTTCTACAATATTGAACGCTTCATTAAATGCTATTATATTGTGGGCCCAGTCAGCTATGTTTCCAGCTGCTTGAGAGGTCTCCATGACATCTTCTATGTTAAACTTTCCAGAGTCAATAAGTTTCTTGACCTTGTCTTTAATATTAGGATCTAGATGCTTGGCTTCTTCAGTTGAGAATCTTTTTAAGTCAGTCAAAAATCTCTTAACATTGTTCATAATTAGACAAGCTTTCTTCCAGGCAGCATCATTGTCTTTGTCAGAGAACAAGTCGACTTTCTCATTTTTATAAATAAAAGCTAGAACTTTTCCTGTAAGCATGACCATAGCTGGAGGACTTTTTAGGTTTTTCATAATAGTGATTTTTTGTTCAGAAATTTTGTTTAAGGCTTCAGTGGCATTATCAAGCTTGGGTTTTGCCAGAGTATAGGCTTCTTCAGCTTATTTCTTAACCTCGTTGGCTTCTTGGGCAAGCTTCTGTGTTTCTTCTTCCTCTATGTTAGCCTTAGCTTATTGCTCACTAGCTTCTTTTTTCTATACATTAACTATTTCAATTAAGTTCTATGTCTCTATTGTTTGTTTTTCTACTTGCTCCATAATAACTTTGAGCTGTGCCTCAATATCTTTTACTTTGTACTAAGTCTCTGAAAGAGTGGACAATCCTCTTTAAAGATTATCTATTTCGTGGTCGATTTCTTTTCTTCCTTAATCAAGTTTTTTTATATAGAAACTAATAAGCTCTAGGAAGCTTTTAGGAGTTGAATAGCTATATCTTCATTCTTATAATAAGTACTGTTTATTTACCTAGTCTATTTTAATATGAAGCTCCGACATATTCTTGGCAATCTTATCAATCAGAGTCTTGTCTTGAAACTCTACTTAACTTAAGTTGGTTTTAGCAACATCAAATAAAGCATCTTGAGGCCATGGATGGAACCAATTAATATTTGTACTATTTATTAAACCAGGGAATTTTCTAGCTCATATTCTTAAGGAATCTCCAACTGGACTCATGCATAAGAATATGTGCACATTTAATTTGATTTTCTCAACAAAAAACTCAAACAAAGCTTCTTGATTATCTGGAACACCCATCATTCAAGCTTCGTTCTTCATGGTCTATAAATGTGTTTATAGTTCCTCCTTAGTCCATAGGCCAGGAATGTAGCCATTATTCAGTAGGTCGTTGAGATAAATAAGCATCTATTCATTTTCTATTTGAAGATCTGTAATCATGAATACTCTTTTGGTGCCAGGGGTTTTTGTTGCCTTTTTTATAATCTCTCCTAAAAGAGTTTTAAAATCTTAAATTGTTATGGCGCCACTTGGGAGAGTGTCTAATTCATATCCCATTAAGAAGCTTGTTAATTTTGTTAGTGATTATTTTCCTGAGCCACCCACACCAACTAACAAAGCATGTCCATTGCTTCTGTCTAAAATTCATGCAATTCTTGAAATATCCTTCATAGCATTTTTGAATAAGACTAAATTCATTTGCGCTTTGTTCTCATTGTACTCATTCAGCTTCTCCATTAATATTCCTTATAGCTCATCGAAACTCTTAATAGGCAAATAATAAGGATCATTGTCGCCCTTAATTTAACTTATAAATGAGGTAAAAACGTTAGTCTCTGATAATACATCCTTCAACTCAGCTTCAGTGACTGAGAAATGATTATCTGTAACACTGCTGATTGACTTGACCATATAGTCATTGAACTTAAAGATATCCTCATCCATAACAAGTCTGTCCATGAACACTCATTTGCACTCATGTACCCAGAGCTTAAGGAAACTCAGTCAGCTATTTTTATAGTTATTAAAATCTGATTTCATAACACCTTCAATAACCTTGGATATCTCTCTTAGGTTAAATTGATAATGAAATTTCTTAGCTGAAGGGTTGAACTAAGTGTCTCTGTATATGGACATGTATAGACTTATAGTACCTTAAATTATTTTTGATGCCATTTGATTAAAAAGCTCTCCATATTGACTAAAATGATACTATAAAATTGGGGTATAAATTTGCTAAATAATCATCTCATTTGCAACTGGACAACAAAAGACAGAAAAGTGTCTTTAAAGTCTAAGATCTACATTGAAAGACCCTGCTCTAAGATTTAAGCATGATGTAAAATATAGATCAACTATTTTGTTATATTCCTCAAGCTAATCTCTATCATAAACAATTCCATAGTCCAGAATCTATCTAAGTAAAGAAATCGGTCCTTGAGTACCATATTTATCCACATAAGGCATATTAAGATCATCAATAAAGAAAAGCATAGTCTTTCCAGATCCTAAGCCCCATAGTCACATTCCAAGCTTCTATAATCCACAGTCCATAATATTCTCTTATAATGAAGCTGATGTAGAAAGACTATTAAAGTTCATAACATATTTTTGAAACTTTTCAGAAGAAAGTTTTCTCTAGTATTAATTTATAAGTGTTGTCTTTCCTGTACCTGCATTACCAATATACAAAATTGGTTTCTTTTATAGCACATGAAGGTCTGTAAGGTTCCACAATCATTCTGTGTAGACTGTAGGGACAAAGAGCTTGGTAAATACCACATCTTCTTGCATTTATTCATTTGGAACCTAACAAAGAATCCAGCTCATGCTACTAATATCAAACATATAATCAAATACAGAATGAAGTCATCCATTAGACAACTTTATGTCAGGGTATTTCAGCTTAACAAGTTGTTTCCAAAGCCTTTAGAACTCATTATAAAACTACTCATCCTCACCTGAGTCCATAAATGTTCCTCCAATACCCCACATTGCAGCATATATAAATATACCCTCATATATTATTTTAAGTTCTTCTTCTTTTTTTGTCTTCAATATTTCTTGATTCTTAAATAAGATACCATCTATTATTGTGAATGCTGTCTCGAGCATCATGATATCACAAACTGGAAGGCAGTGAGTCAATCTCTAAATGTCTTAGTTCTCAAAGTAGATTTAGCATTTTTAGAATATTGATTTTATTAGCTCATCAAAAACAACAATTGTAACTTATTATCATTATTTCTCCAGTAGAGAAATACTCTCTTATGAATGGCCATCTAGCCAAGAATCAAATCTAGGCTTCCAGCCTATATCAGAGTCATTAATATATAATACACCGGCTCTGGACACTGTTGCAGGTGTTGCTTATTTAAGATTAGAGATTTCAAAGAAAAGTCTCATAGCTGGAGTCAATGGAAATCTATCATTAGATACTAAAGTAAGCACTTTATTATCATCCATGACAGTATTTAGAGATTCTATCCACTCAGGGTCAATATCACCATCTAAAATAGCCCATTTGTTTTTTTAAGCTGGCTTGTATTTTCCTAGGTCTTTGCACTGTGCTTTTATTATAGATGACAAGACTCCGTTTTTAAATTCTTTTGTTTTTGTTAGTGTACCAAAAAGCTCATCAGAAGTTACAGCTTTTGGATCTAGACAATCATATTCAGTTTCCTAACCCATAGATCTTAGACTCTCAGCTAGTGTTTTCCACACTGAGCTTTTTCCACAACCTGGAGGTCCAATTATAAAGACACAATGTCTAACTTCTATTATCTCATTCAGCTACATAATTTTAAGCAGAAACTGATCCTCTGGTTAGTATTTTAGACTTTTTGCAGATTTGAAACAAATTTCTCTAAAGCTTTCGTTTATAAAGACTTCAGGTGGTTTCTAAACCTCTGTAAATAAATCCTTCAACAAATTAATAAATATCTGCTTATCATCGGTTACTATCTTGGGCATATTAAAATCTCTTAAGGCTCCAAATAGCAAAAAGTTCTCCTCTTTGTCAACATTTTGTCTCTTTAGTTTTCCAGCCTATCTTAGGACAGATTTAACAGCTCTGAGACCCCAATCATAATGCTTCTATTTAGACAACAAAGTCTTACTAAGATCATAAAGTGTGACGAATTTCTTTGCTAGTTCTCAAGCCTCTGTATAGCCTTCAGACAACAACATATTCTCACATATTAACATAAGATCTGGAACTATCATTGCACAAGATCTAAATAATGCTTTTAGATTTTCAGGAAGCTCTGTTCTTCCAGCATAGCCCGGATTCATTGTGATAAAGAATCCCACCGTGTCATAGAGATTTATTTCCTCATCCATGAATACGAATTTTTCTCTTCTTTCATTTAAAGCATCAAGAACCAATTTAACCTAAGTAGAAACAACGGATAAAACTTCTATTGTAATTCTGTTAAACTCATCAAAACAGCCCCAAGCTCCTGTTTAAGAGAGACCCATAAAAATCTAACCTAAAGAATCAGTACTCATTTGCTCTGAACAATTAAATACAAATACAGGAATGCCGCAGGCTCTTCCAAGATCTTTTGTTGTTTCGGTTTTTCCTGTGCCTGCGGGGCCAGCTGGGGCTCCACCCATGTTCAATGACAAGGCTTATGTTAGTGTTATATAGCATCTATCTGTTAATGGAGTAATGACAAGTCTTACTTGGTTGCCAACATACTCATAGTTGTAGAACTTTGCCCAGTCTATTATTCTTACCACTGCTTTTTAATTGTCAAGTGTTTTTTCCCAACTAAATCTTGGCTTTTAATTCTAAAATACATCACTGCACTCTTTTGTGTAGAAAAACTTTAGCTGTGAGTACCAAGCAAAACTATCTTTATCACATATATTTTTCTATACAAGTTTCTCAACAACATCTCATGAGTGCACATCAATAGTAATTATTGTTATGATTTTGTTTCTTATTTCCTGAGTAATGTTTTTCTCCCTTATTTTAGTTATTAGCAAATTGATTCTCTTTTTTATATTCTCATAGCAGTCTTTCATGGCATTGGACATACCTCCTTCAATATCATCAAAGGCTTTATGAACATCATCGGTCCAAGTGACCTAAATAACCAATAAAGCAATTTAAGCACAGAATTTAAAAATCCAGTCCATTTTTTCATTTTCCTTAATTTCCTAAGACTAGAAATATTCTTCAGCTGTATGTTTGGCCTTCTATAATATGTGCTACAACTCATCTCTTATTTTGATCTCCAAAGCACTCAACCAATTTTCGATCTCATCTTTTTTGATAAATGGTGTTTAGAAACTAACTCTTTCTCCATCCTTTGCAATCATGGCAACACCAGCCTCTTAATTATCAATATTTTGAATTTCAAGCTTTGAAACACCATCAAATAGATCTCCTAAAAACTGTGAAGAAATTTTCTTTATATTTTTTCCATTTGAAAGTATGTCTATTAGAGTCTGATTGGAAACGAAATAAAATCTTGCAAATATTTTTTTCTTTTCTTCCAAATAAATATTTAATTTCTTCTCACATTCCTCTATGCTTCTGAAAATCTCTTCAAGCTCAAGTTTTCTCTCTTCAGTACAAGCATCAGTAACTTTAGGGACTTATAATATTTGCAAAAGAATTTCTCTAAATTGAGAATTTCTATCATCGAAGGTCTTAGTAGCTTCTTGGAGTTAATTTCTTATGTCTTCTGATAATAAGAAAATATTTACTAATCTTTTCCAGTTTTTCTAAACCTTCTGGAAGATTGTAATTACTGAGTCTACTCTGTTTAGAGTTGATTTTATGTTTTGAATACTGTCTTTAAAGAACTCAACAGATTTTCCTTAAGACAAGAGTCCTAGTATTTTTGAGTTGTCATTGTCTAATACTTCTTGGATTTCATCAAATCCTTTAGGGATCATAATGCTTCCTCCTGCTTGATCAAATGTTTCGAATTCAAAGCTAAGTCTTGACCAGACATCAACTATTTTGTCTATGTCTTTTCCCATCTTAAGTTCTTTGTTAGCAGTATCGGCTATCTCTTATACGTATTGCTCATACTTATATATATCATAGTTAATGATATCTCAGAAACTAAATGAGGATATCTTAATGTCTATTTGCTACCCAATTTCTGCAGAGATTTAGTCCCAGTGTCTTTTCTACATAGCTTCTGAGCTCAGTAAGTCAATGCAGTTTATAGTCTTTTTAATAGTACTTATTTTCTCCAATATTACCAAGTACCCAGGTATGTTTTTGATCTCTCTTGGTAGTTACTTGATTATTTGATTAAATTTTTCATTCTCAGTTAACATTTATTCAGTCTTTATATTTTTCCATAGAATTTTGTTCCATTTCTCATAGGTCTCATATACAACTCTGATATTTCTCCAAAGAATGGTGAGCTTATTAATATCCTATTATATATCTTTAATGTCTTTGAATTTGGTTTATTCTAATTCAAATAGATCTTCTTTGATATTAAAGAACTAAGATCTTGATCAGAACTCATCAATAGTCTATTGGTGCTTTAGTAAGGTAATTTCGGCAATTCTAAATATATTATAGTCTGCATTGAGTTCATAGTTAAAATAAGCAGATGTTTTGAAAGTTGTTTTAAAATCTTAAATCTATATTAGGAATTATGTTATGTCTTTTTTTAGAACTATTATTTCCATTTGTTGCAACTCCAAAATATTGCTTTTTATTTCAAGTACCTTTTAAAACAACTCTTAATAATTGTTCTATATTATATCCATTTATTAAACATAGTCATCCTTCTTATCTTTTTTTCCTTCTTCTATTTGATCTTAATTAAATTCCTAATACTTCTTTAGCACAATATACATTTACTTATACTTTGTTATTTGATCAAAAATGGATTTATGAACAATTCTATGCTTAGATAGAATTTCTGTCACACTCATCAGCAGTAATCAATCTTATTTATTTTTTGATGGATCAATTAAAATGCCATCTAATAATTATGTCTTAAAACTTTAGCAATTAAGAATAAATTAATTTATCTCTGTGTTAAAGAAATCAATAAATATTTTTATTTAAAAATCTATTCACCTTAATAGCTCTTTTTTAAAAGGCTCATTTACAATCTTTACCCAATAAACTTCTCTTTCATTAGGAATGACCATTATTCTTCTCCTTAGTTCCTTAAGTTAGATAAGCTGTTATTCGAAGTTCTCAAAAGATGGTATTTGAGTCTTTAAATCTTATAGTATGGGGTTTATTTCCTGATTATTTATAGAATTATTTGCATCTTCTTCGATTTGTTATTCGGATTTTTATTATATGGCTTATGAGCTGATTCCATTGGCAATAAATTAGTAGAAAATATCCTTTGAATCTTGTTCTATAAATTCTCAAAAATCTGAAAATTCTCCAATTATTTGTCTAAGAGTTTATTCTTCTTTGTCTAGTGAAAGAAATATATCACTTAAAATAAATTTAATGCTCAAATCATTTTTGACTTCAATAAGATAGTCTCCTTGTCCATTTTGATCCAGTCTATGAATATTAGAAGAAATGTTTATAGAGTCTTATATCAGAATAGTTATCATTCTTCACACATTAAATTCAAGTTCATCAAAGCTAAATTTTGGTAAATATTCTATCTTATTGTCTCTTATTTGGAAACTGATTTCGAACCAAGGAATGTGTTGCTCGGTTTATTCTTAGTCTATTTTAACAAAGTCTTTGATTTGGTTTAGAGATTTCATTATAGCCTACAAAAGTCTCTCTATTATAATATCGTTAATATATTCTTGGTATTCTTGCCAAGCTCTTGATTTCTTATCTATCTTTACAAAATCATTAGTCTCTTTTACTATTTTTATTATCTATTAGCCAACACCTTTAAACTTAACATTAAAGATATTAATTTAAGCTTGGTGGGTTTGTAGAAATTCTTCTGGAGAAACCGATTTTGTTTTTTATGGGAAAATATTAACATTGAATTCTTCGAGAGTTTATTATATTCTTAATAGATCATCCTTCATCTTAAATACAGTTTTGTATAGCTGTTCAATATCAACTAGTATTTTATTTATAAATTCCTCAACAGTATTATCTGACCAAAATAGCTTTGATATTCCAGCTTCTAACTAATAATCAATAACTTAAATTTGCTTAATAACTAAGGGTTCTTCAACAGGCAATAAACTAGTTAAAATGCTGTTGTACATTTATACTATTTTATTAAGTTTGTTTATATAGCTTCTAAAATAATCAGATTTTTAATAAAACTCAAGAGAAATTTAAGGCACCTCAATACCGAATTAATTGAAGTATTTTATTTCTCATATAAGACTAAATAAAAAAGTATCAAAATTAACCTCCAATGTATTATCAACATCATGTCATATTAATATAGGTCTTTGTATATATTAGTTTGTCAGCATTACAACATCTTTCTTCCATATTAATATTTCTTGTTGCTTAAAATCCTCCATTTTCTAGGTTAAGTCTTCAAATTTCTCTTTTAGTTCTTTAAACTCCTCTCTTTCATTCAAATAATACTCTGTTTAATTAAAACAATTTCTCTATACCAAAAGCCGATTTTATAAAGCCTCCATATTTTTGAGTTTTTAAATAATTTTTGGGAATTCTTAACCTCCTAAATTTCTATTTTTATTATCTTATAACTAATTTAAGGTATTTTAGAATATGGACTAAACATTTTCTAAATCTAATTTGAAATCTTTAAAAAGTATGTCTATTTTTTTCTCAATCTCATCCATAATCCAGGGTCATTATAGTAAAATTTCAAACATCTCTAAGACTTTGAACTTCTCTTTAATATTCTCGGTGCTCTCAAAAGCTTTGCCAATAAGACTGGTGGTTCATTTTTCTAACTCATTTATTTTATCCCTAAAGGTTAGGAATTATTCATCAAACATTCTCTATCATGTATCCATAATGTCATAGTCTATTTAAGAAAAATCTCAACTTGCTTAAATAAATTCTTGAAAAATTATTCTTGAATTTTCTGTTAGTTATTTTCCTTTTTCTCCGCCAATTTCACAGAACTCAAGACTACTAAATTATTGTAATGTAGTTACAACATGATGAATGTCATAGCATCTTTCTATAAAGCTATCTAGATTTATAAAGAGAGATTTTGGAGGAAATCTCCATAAACCTCCGGACTTCATTCTCCAACTAAAATAACCTTCTTTGAATCAGGCAAATGTTTCATTAACTATAAACAATCATTATTGTATTTACTCTATTTCTTCTCTATTTTGCATCATCTGCAAGACCATTTCACCCGGCACATAGTCAAGTACTCTTTTTATCAATGAGTTTCCAATCTCTCTGATTAAAAACACAATTCTCTAAGGAGAGTTGTAGTTCTTAGATTTTTTGTTAATAATTAACAATTTTTAAAACATTGGATCAAAAGTGTGCCAGAGATTAATAAAATTATTCTGATTATCTATAATTAAATCGAAATGCTATTTTAAAGCTCTTAAATAAATTAAGATTTCATTAGCCTATCCTTTGCTATATTACAGATCCTCAGTAAGTCTAATAAACTAGTTGTAGAAAGTGCTTTTAACATTCTTTAAATACTCTAAAATGGTTTATATTTCTACTGAAGAAAGTTGCTTGATTATATTTTCTAGATCATCAAACTTATTTTGCCAGAACTCAACTTCATCTTATGGCTCTGGAAAGTCTGTTTTCTTCAATAAACATTCTGGCTCCAAATTTATTATTTTTTTAATCTACTAAGACCAAGTTAAAAGTCTTTACTCAAAAACTTGCGTCTTCTGTTTTTCATTATCAAGTTCTTCATAAATATATTTTCAAAAAGGAAGAGGTAAATAAGTCTTTTACTATATTCTTCCTAGTAACAAAAATACCCCAGAGATTTATTCATTTAACTTCTCCATAAGATCCATAGATAGAAGATCAGATAGACCTGGTTTTTCTTAAATATAATCTAATAAGGGAACTATTATCTCATTCACCATTTCATAAAAAGTATTCAAAGGGTTCTTTGATATTTCTATGTATGCAAAATTGTTTATATTTGTATGAGTAACTTCTTCTATTGGATTTCAAAAGAAAAATATTGCTCTTTTGTTATTGTTAAAATTTCTATCAAACTCTAATGATATTTAGTACGTGTCAATAGAATTTTAAATTAATAAGAAAAATTCTGCACCGTTTTATTAAGACAATATCAATTCTATATGTTTTTAATTTTCATCATTTTCTTTCTTAAAGCCAGTTGGTTTTAGATAAAAATGATTCCATTCTTTTTTATTGATCGAACCAAGGTTGTTCCCCATATTTATTGAGTGGGGTTTTTGGGGTTTTGGGGTTTTGGGGTTTTGGGG
>ERZ724506.163-NODE-163-length-26115-cov-12.070146_pt1 | contig 26115 bp, 8 predicted proteins | sample MGYA00376039_ERZ724506 | MGnify/ENA primary metagenome ERZ724506 (study PRJEB28724, sample SAMN07190887) | wastewater metagenome | isolation source: effluent of sewage treatment plant in Hong Hong | place: USA: Christiansburg, Virginia | collected 2016-03-01 ... | reverse complement strand
CCCAAACCCCAAACCCCAAACCCCCTATTTGCTTTTATTATTTAATATTTAAATTTATACTTTAAAAAATTATTATAATCTTGTATTGGCCTAGACACTGCTTAGTCTCATTATATTGTTTAATTCTTTATCAAAATCAAACTTTCCTTATTTCTGTTTTTTATGTTATACAAATTATGTTAAAATGCTTTGATTTTTTATGTTATTTAATTTGAGACTTTTTTTAACATTATTTTTCATGTTTACAATCTAGGTATTTATTCTTATTATTTTTATGTCATTGATTTATTTGTTATTTTATTTTATGAGCATAATCTTAACCTTAGAGAGTTCTTTTTGGAGCTAGTCAATATTATTCAATATATCCTCTTGTGCTATAAGTAACACCTGATTCTCTTTGCTTTATTCTTCTTCTTATTTTTATTCTTGCTTTTTTTTCTGTATTTTTGCCAGCATTTTTTCTGTTGTATCTTTTAACACAATTGTTCTTCTTTTTTTCCCAAAGCCTTATTAAGTTAGAAAGAATTCATCTTTGTTCTTATCATTCTTTAGGGAGTCGTGCAGGCTCTACTCAACTTGATTATAAGTATCAGAGTCTGTAAAATGGCTTTCATTTTAATCTTCATTTTTTTTGTCTATTTTTCAGTTTTTATTTTTTCCCATTTTCAAAAATATTTTATAAATAAAAATTTCAATAATTTATCTTTTTATAATGAAGTGTTAGTAATTAGTTGATGATAATGGACAGCTTGTCTTGGACAAGCAAAGATACTTCTAAAAGCTTTAAAAAATAGAAAATAATTATTTTACTTTGGGTATTATTGGGGCTTAGTCTAGTGGAAAATCAACATTTTTGAATGAACTTCTTGACACCTAGTTTAAAACCATGTAGGAAGAAGTGTAAAGAAAATAAACTACTAAAGGAATTTGGTTTGAGCTAGTAGAAAAAGATCAAGGAAATAATATACTAGTACTTGACATAGAGGGGTCTGATAGCTGAGAAAGATGGGAGAACAAATAGAGAATAGAGAGACTCAATGCTCTATATGGACTTCTATTATCAAATGTCTTTATAATAAACATATGGACAGTTGATGTTGGAAAATTCACTGCCAGCAACTATGAAATTTTAAAGACCATTTTCGAAATAAATTTAAATTTGTTCTAAAATGAAGCTACAAAATAATTAGTTTTTTTATTAAGAGATTTTTGAGACAGTGAAAATTTTAATGGAATAAAAGATGTGATTTTTAATGACATGGAAAGAATATGGTCTGAGATTCAAAAACCTGATAATTTGGCTTAGATTTGATTTGAGGAAATATTTAAAACAGAGGTCATACCTTTAAGAAATTATTACTATGAAAGAGAGGCATTTAAAGAAGATATTTGCTCACTAAGAAAAATGTTAACAGATTCTGAGAACTAAGAATTTTTATTAAAGGATTAAAAAATAAAAAACATTCCTTTGGATACATTTTTTGATTACGCTAAAAATATTTGGGAAGCTATTGTGGACAATAAGGAAATTAATATACCTGATTAAAAGTCAATCGTTTCTTACTATAAGTGCAACTAGCTTAAAGAAGAGGAAATTACCGAGTGTTAAAAAGACATTTAGGAAATTGATGAAAAAATCAATGAAAACTAAAAACTTGATTTAAATGATAGTTTTGAAGTGGTATAAATAACAAGAATAAATTCCTTTATGAAAAGAAGCAAGTTTTTTGAAACCAAAATAGTCTAGAAAAGTCTAGATGAGTTAAAAGAAAATCTCAATGATTAAAAAATAATGCTCTTTAAAAAATAGAATAACTATACTACTAAAGATTATATTTCTGAGCTTGGTCATTAGATAAAAAGTGTCCTCAGTAATTAATAGCATGATCTTTAAAAGTCTTTGGAGCTAATATAAGGCTTTGTTAAAGATACTAATATTCAATATGAGACTTATTTGCATTGTTTTGAATTCACTAAGGAGATTATTAATGAGTGTAGAGAATAATTTTAGAGGTCAGTCAAGCTGTTAGTAACAGAAAATCTTTCAAGTCATCAGACAGTTTTTATTAGCAAAGAGTTAAAAGAAACAAAAAATAAGCTTGATTAATAAATACATTTTTTAATTAAAAATTTCAGCTAAAATAAATTCTAGGAAATTGATAATACTTTCTAGCAAATTATTTATGACATAATAAATAAGCTTAAAAATATTCAAAACTTGTTTGAGGATTTTAAAGAATTTTTCAATGATAAAATCTAAGAAGAAATCTAAAGAAGTCTTAAGAAATATTTGCAAGAAGAGTTATCTAATAAAAAGGAATAAATATTAATTTAGCTATTGAATTAGTTTAAAGAAGAGTTTTTATATGATGAGAGGAAAACAGTTAGAAATTGGAAAGCAATTTCTGATGAAGATATTAAGAAAAGCTTTGTTGATAAATACAAAAAGTATTAAGATGTTTTGGAGCAAATAAAATAGCCATTATAATTATCAACAATCGAATATGTTTTAATGTCATTAGAAGAGCTAGATTTATTGAAGCAAAAGTTTACTCAAAAAGCCAATCATTAGCTTGAAAAAGTATTCAATAAGAAATATAATAAAAATACATTTTAATAGATTCCTAAATGGATTTGGGTTCTGATGCTTTTCTTTGCTTATGACAGCATTCTTGCATGGCTTAGACACCCTTTCTTTTTATTCATATTGATAACTGTTTGCATTGCATCAGGTTATCTTTTTGCTACAAATTAGCTTAATTAAACAGTGTAGTATTTTCACCTTGTTTTAGGAATGTTCAGAAATTCTTTATAAAAATTGACAAAACTCAATCAAGAAAACGATTTTTAATAGTAAATAAATATTTTAAAAATTATAATTTTATATATGAGTCTTTAAACTGATAATATAATGTAGATTTAGAGCCTATAAAAATTTCATTCTTAAAATATTTCTGAATATGTTTTGCAAAAATGTTTGAAAGAAATTCAATAAGATACATATGATAAAAATATTGATAAAAATATTAAAAAATAAAAACAGTTTTTTAATTTAATCAAGTTAGAAAAAAAATTTAAGTTTGAATATAATGTAGCCTAAATTTAGAATAATAAAATATTATTTTTGGTTTAGAAAGTAACCAAAATAGATTAAAGTAAATTTAATCAACATGAGTTTTTAGTTCAAGTAAGTTAAGAAGGAGGTGGAGATATTTTTAAAAAGAATAGAAATTTAAAATTAACTTTAGAAATTAAAGAAATAATAATAAAAATTAGTAAAACTCAAAAACTGAAATTAAATAGATGTTTAAAATACATGAGTAATATAATAAGGAAAATCTATGTAAAATAAAGACAAAATATATTAAAAAAATTTCCAACTAAATTTAATAAAAAATGAATAATAATTTAGTATAAATAAATGATGATTGCAAAATAATATAGTAGGATTTGTTGGACAAGCAAAATAATATATATTAGTTTTTAGATGTAGAGATTTAAAAAGCAGAGATGTAAGCAAAAATGCTATAAATAGAGATAAGCAAAAAAAATGATACTTTTTTGGAATAGTTGAAAATAAAATAATAATTAAAAAAATAAGAAATTTAAAACAAAATCTTGATCTAATAAATATAAACACAATATGAGATTAGCTAGGAGAAGATGTAATAATAATTTGATGAGTAATTTATTATGGATTTAACTTTAAATAAGTACATGAATATTATCAGCTAAAAATAGATTGAAAAATCTAAAAATGAAAAGATAATCAAATAGCTTGAAGAAGAACGAGTATTTAATACCTAGCTATAGTAAAATAAATAACAAAAAAATGAAATAAAAAAAATACTATAAGGTTAGAAAAGAATAAATCCTAAGGAGACTACCAAAAGCTAATAATTCACTCTAGTAAAGGAATACATAATAAATCAGCATTTTAATTAACAAGACATAAATGAAGTTTAAAATAAATAAGAAAAACTAACACCCATAATAAAATAGTAAAATAAATAGCTTATAGATAGAGCAATATTGTATTCAATAGAAATACCAGAATTTAATAAAAGAAATTAACATTTAAATTTTAATCGATTTTTTCAAGAGCTATAATCAGTATATTGATTTAATAACAATTAAAGAGTCTATATGTTTTTTATAATAAAAACCCTTATAACTATAACCTGATTTTGCTCATCTGCTATCAAGATATATTATTGAAAGCAACGAAAATGAAAAAATTCTATTTAATGAAGAAAATTCAATAAAATTAGAAATTTACTTTAGCAGTTTAAATTTTCTTATTTTTAGTTCTCTATTAATAAAATATGAAGAAATAGAATAAGCTGCTCTGAAAGTCAAAGAAGAATATCTAAAAAAAAAAGGGCCATCCATTTTTGAATATTTCACAAGGTTTTAAAAAATAAACTCTTATTATATAAACTTACAATAATTTAAAGATGTTCTTGAACACATAGATGCTCAGTTATCTTAAGATAAATAAGAAATAATAATACTTTATATGTTCATTGAAAAACAAGACATATAAAAACTCAACTACAAATTATTACTTTAATAATTTTTTAATATTTTAAATTATTCTACATAAATTAATTATTAAATGTTTATTTTGACTTACTGTATCTATTATTTCCATATTGTTAAATTTTATTACAAACTTTGAACATTTTCTTGTGTTTTTTAAGATACTGTTTGCTCTTAAAGCTAGATTTAGTTATAAAAGAAATCTAAAACTTCTTCAGTTATTCAAATAGACTATCCAATATCTAAATGTCTCTAATAATAGAAAACAACTAAATCCAAAGCTATTTAAATTCATAGATCAAAAGCTTATTCTTCAGCTTAACATAGCTAGTAACAATTTTCATAGTATTTCTTAGCATTATCCAAAGCGTCACTATTGATTGAATTTTCAAAGCTTATTTGAGAAAGTTGGCACTCAACCTCATACTCAATCTTACTAATATCTGCGAGAGCTTTTAAGACTCAAATTTGAAAAATCTTATTAGTATTTTATGCTTGTTTCTCTTTAAGTAACTCAACTAGTTTTTTAATTTTATTTTTAAAAAGTTCTGTTTTTTCTTGCAAATTATGTCCAGAATTTTTGTTGTCTAAAAAAGCTCTTTGATACTCTTAAAAAACGCTATTATTTAACTCATTAAAATCTTGCTCATTTTCTAAGATTTTTTGTTTATCAATATAGGCTTAAATTGCAAGAGAATTTTCTACAATTAACTCTTGGTTCATTATTATAAATTTATTATCATAAATTATAAATGTCTTAGGAAACACAAAGCAATGAGCATGTAAAAGAAAAAATCTTCAAGCAAGAACAAAAAAAAGAAATTCTGGATTTCGAAGAACTTTTAAAGAATATTGACTCATTTAAAGGCCTTGACTAAAAAGACTTATAAAATAACCAATGATTTAAAGAGCTTACAAAAGATAGAAAGTTTTGGAACACACAACCTGTCTTGGAGATCAACAAAGAAATTAATACCTAGCAAGGACCCTTAATACCAAAGAAATCGAAGGAGGATCTACAAAAACCTATTAAATTATAAGAGGGAAATGAGTGGATTAATCTTGATCTTAATAATTAAAACGATATAGAAAAAATATACAAATTACTATATGATAATTATGTTGAGGATACTGATGGCTATTTTAGATTTAATTATAAAAAGGAGTTTCTTTAATGGGCCTTGATGCATCCAAATTTTAAGCCTGAACTTTTCTTTGGTATTTAAACGATAGATACAGAACTAATAGGATTTATTTCAGGAATAGTTTTAGAGACAACTTTAGAAGATAAAATTGTTCCAATGACAGAGGTAAATTTTCTTTGCGTTAGAAAAGATAACAGAAATAAAAACATGGCTTCGTTACTAATAAAGGAGGTTGTCAGAAGATCCAACTTAATTAATATCTGGCAAGGTCTATATACCTCAGGAACTTTGCTGCCAACTCCATTTTCCTAAGCAAGATACTATCATTGAAATATCAACTATAAGAAGCTTGTGGAGGTTGGATTTACATCATAGCCATCAAGCTAGAAGCAGTTTAAGTTATTAGATAAATTATATGAGCTTTCTGACTAGATAAAACTTCCTCTTGGATATAGCGTCAGACCAACGTAAGAAAAAGACATAAACTAAGTAAGAAAATTGTTAAATGATTATTTGAAAAGATTTAAAGTCTATGTTAACTTCTCTAAGAAAGAAGCCTAACATTGGTTTGTAAGAAGAGAAAATATTATAGAGTCTTATGTTATTGAGCACAATAATAAAGTGACTGATTTTTTAAGCTTTTACTGCATACCTTCAAGTGTTTTGAAAAATGAAAAACACTAAGAGATTAAAATTGCATATGCTTACTATATGGTTAACTAGAACCTAAGTATGAAAGAGTTGTTCTAAGTAGCACTGACATTAGCTAAGTAGAATGGCTATGATGTTTTTAATTGTCTAAATATTATGGAGAATGATGAGGTTTTTGCCCAGCTGAGTTTTTAACCTGGAGATGGATACTTAAACTATTATCTTTATAACTGGAAGCTTAAAGAGACCATTATGTGTCCTGCAAAAATAGGAATAGTGCTCATGTAAATACTTATAAAATTATATTTATTTTTATTAATAAAAGTTGGAAGGAAGCTGAAGCTTTTAATCTTTATTTTGATTGTTATTTTTTAATAGAAGATTTTTATTTGCTTTTTTCAATGAAGCATCTTTAAGGTTGTATAAATCAATTTCTATTTCTATTTTTGAATTATGAGTCTTATTAAACTCCTATGATTCTCTTAGTATATCCATAAGCTCTAATTATTTTTCATCTAAACTGAGCTCTCTTTTTTGAGCTCTATTTTTGCTTAATTATTAAACATTTTTTCTATCTTATTTTTCATTAAAGTTAAGAGTATTTTTATCAACAAGCTCTGAAAGCAAATCAGAATCAAGCCACTTTGTACTCACATTTAAAACTAGCATAAAAATCATTAGCTTTTAAACTCATAATAAAAAGCCATTTTTTAACTGAAAATTAAATTTATAACATTACATCAAATTATATTTATAAATTTTATAAAATGACAAATTAAATATAAGAAGTTCAAAAACTCAAGGAAAAAATTCAAGCCATAAAATAGCTTGCTAAAAAACAAGATCTTTTCTAGCCAATGTTTAATTTCCTCACATAAAGAGGAGATAAAGATATTACAGAGCACCAAAGCAACCTGATATATGATCTTGTATCTTAGACTAAAGAATACTCAACATTTGATTATTTGTCTGTTGCTTAATACGTTGTTGAGGAAAAGATCAAGACCAAGAACCAAATTCAGGAATGCATTAATTTCTACAAGCTTCATCCAACAAATTCATTATCAGAAAAAAGAAGCGAATTTGAGAAGTTTGTTGGAGCAGGTGTCAGTTACTCAGATGACTATATTAAAAAATACACTAACGATTTTATTACTAAAAACAAAAGCGAAATTCTTGCCAATCCATTTGATAAAACTTTGATGAAGAATTTCAAAGAAGGACTTAAGTTTTGTGATGACTCTAGACTTATTAAGGAGTTTAATTCATAAGCCAAAGATCTCATAGAATAATACAAGACTAATAAGGCAGCATAGGTCATTGAGCCAAAGAAGGAGAATAAAGTAGTCAAAGCCACTCAATAAGACGATGATGAATTTAATACTAAAGATGCTGAGGAGCTTTTAAAGACCTATGACATTAAGAAATTATATGCTAGACAGATGCAAGAGGCTTTAAACCCAAATGACGTTTATGATGCCCATATTAAAAGAACTACTGGTAAAGTCATTACTAGATTCCCACCTGAACCAAATGGCTATCTCCATATTGGCCACTGCAAGGCCATAAGATTTAACTTCAAGTTGGCCCAGGACTATAATGGGTATACCAACCTGAGATATGATGACACAAATCCAACCAAGGAGAACTAAGAGTATATTGATAAGATAAAAGAGAATGTGGAGTGGATGGGATATGAGCCCAAGAACATCTTCTTTGCCTCAGACTACTTTAGTAAGTTCTATGAGCATGCTATTACCTTGATCAAGAAAAATCTTGCCTTTGTTTGTAAGCTAAGTAAAGAAGAGGCTAAGGAACTTAGAGAGGCTAAAAAGCCTTCTCCATATAGAGACACTCCAATAGAAGAAAATCTTAAAGAATTTGAGCTAATGAGAGTTGGTTACTATGATGAGAAGGAAATAGTTTTAAGAGCCAAAATAGACTACTCTCATCCAAACCCTAACAACTGAGACCCACCAATATACAGAATCATGTACACTCCTCATCCTCATGTTGGAGACAAGTGGTGTATCTATCCTCTATATGATTATGTTCATTGCATCTCAGACTCAATTGAAGATATCACAAACTCATGCTGCACTTTGGAATTTGAAAACAGAAGAGAATTATACTACTGGTTCTTGGATAAGCTGAATTTATTTAAGCCTCATGTTTATGAGTATGGAAGACTTAATCTAAGCTACAATGTGTTGTCCAAAAGAAAGCTCATATAACTTATTGAAAACAAGTGTGTAAGTGGCTGGGATGATCCAAGACTCTTAACTATTGCTGGTATATAAAGAAGAGGAGTTCCTGCTGAAGCAATCAACTATTTCTGCGATTTGATCTCCGTGGCAAGAAGAGGCAATGACACTCAGCTTGATATTGGTGTCTTGGAATACTGCATATGAAATTACCTATAGGACAAAGTCCCTCATTCTTTCTGTGTCTTGGAGCCATTTTTAGTCAAGATAAAAAATCTTAAAGAAGCCAAAGAGTTCAATGAAAGTGAGAATAAGATTCCTTATAAGTTCAAGCTTAGTTAGAATGTATTTGTTGATAAGGCTGATGTTAGATAAGAAGACAGCAAAGAGTTTTTTGGCTGTGCAGCTGGAAAAATAGTTAGATTAAGATATGGTCCATTTATTAAGATTTTAAGTGTAAATGATAGCTATGCTGAGGCTGAGATAGTTGAAGAGTCACAAATTGAGAATTATAAAAAAATCAAAGGAATTTTGCATTGGGTAGCAGAAAATGATTCAGTTTTATTTGAATCAAGAGTTTATTCCAGACTATTCAGTGTTCCGTTTCCAGGTAAAGCAACTGGCAATCTTATTGATGATATTAACCCAGAGTCACTTGTTGTGTATAAGGGTTCAAGAATGCCTTTGGAAATGTCTAAAATGCTTAAGGATGCTCCAAGATGGTAATTTGAAAGAAAAGGATTCTTCTGTGTAGATAAAGACACTGATTTGTCTAAAGGAAAAATTGTGATGAATCAAATTATTGATCTTAAACAAAGCAAGCTCAAGACCTATTAATAACTCATTGTTTATATAATTTTTATAATGTCTAACTTTTTTGATGAAACAACAAGCAGCATTGCAGAGGCTGAGAAAGAACAAAGTGTGGTTGAGCTGGAAAATGTGTCTATTGATTAACAAGAACAAGAGTTCTAGTAGAAGCAATAAAAAGGTTTCAATAGCTGGAATTATCAGGCTGAGTTTTTATATCATCCACAAATGAGCTCTATTGATTTTTAAAGCTATTTAAACGCAAATATTAAAGTGGTTTTTGAGAAATAATATTTAGACCTTATTTTGGGTTAAGATTTCCATGAAGGTTTAAGTGGCCATCAAGACTATGTTTCTGATGGAGATTTATTAGCTATGTTTGTTCACAGCGGTCTGCTATCAAGATAGGAGTTATTAAGATAGAAATGTGAATGTGTTTTTGCTATTTTTAATGTTAAGAAAATTAAGAAGATTTACTTAGGATCTTTGTCAAATGGAATACACTCATAAAGCTCAAATCACTTGTCAACCTCCAAGCATTATAATCTAAGACCATGTGCTTATTAACTAGTTAAAAAAATGACAATTGAGGAATATTGTATTTTAGCAGAGAAATAGAGCCTTAGTAAAGATGCCTATGATGCTGTAAAGGATAGAAGCTTTCCTGAAGAGCAAATAGCTTGTTTAGGGGATATAGTTTTTAACCACATTCTAGAGCCAGCCTTTAGATACTCAATAATAAATATATACACAAGACTATCAAAAAATGAGAATGTTCTTAAACATATTTTTTCAAACTATATAGTTGTATTTTACACAGAGGATAGATTTACATATGGTCTATACTAAGAATAATTAGAAAATATGAACAGCTTTTTTCTGATACAATTTAATTAAGAAAAGGTTCATGATAATTTTTATTTTTCTTAAAATAATTTTCATAAAATAATATAAGACTCTGTTGTTATAATGAGTCAGCTAGAGCCAAGAGATTTTCTGTTTACAGACAACAGCTTTATAGTAAGAGAGCACTAGGTTTTAATTGATAGAATAAAGTCCTTCAAAATGTATGCAAAAATAATATAATAATATTTTATATAGACGATAATATACTTAAGATATATTGATAAATTGCTAGGCTTGATTCATCTATGGTATGTTTAGATTCTAATGTACTTTTTGCAGCATGTTAATATTCTTAATTTTTTCTAATAATTATTGCATGTCTTGTTAATTGAATTTCTCTTTATTCAAGTTTTCATAAATTAACTATTATTTTTTAGCATTATAAGGACTGGTAGGATTGTTATTGACTTGATTCACTATCTATAAGTATTGTAGCATATGTTCCAAATTAGATCCACCTTTTTTGGCAAACAAGTTCTAGAACATAAGCTAGACTCTGTTTTTTATGATCATTTTCATGACACTCAGTTTCTGATTAAAATCCAATATATTTTCCTTGGCTCGTTACATATGTTTCTATCTTAGTTCTACTGCCAATATATCCTCACTTATTTGATTTTTGTTTTACTAAGAACTTTATCCACTGTTTAAAAATGGCTTAATAATCAAAAAACTTATTAAGAAAATGTTTTGAAATTTCAGCATAGATTTCATTATCAACTGTAATTTAAAATTAAACAAAAATTATAATATATAATTTATTAAATACCCTCTAGAATGGCTTATAAGAATGACTTTATATGCTCCTCTCTTTTGATCATAGAGATCATTTCCTCCTCTAGCAAAACATTCTCTTTCATGACCTCATAGATCTTAAAGGAAAGCTCAGCCAAGTTCATACCATCAACCATGAGACCATACTCCTTGATCTTCTTTATAAGCATGTCATAGAGTATCAAAATTCTCACATTCTTTGGAAGGAAGTTGAAGTTCTCCAAATCATTGTCCAAATACTAGACATCACTGTATTTCTAAAAGTCCTTTTTATAACTCTCTCTTATTTTTTCTTACTCCTTTATCATCTGGTCTTCAGAGACCTCTTCTTTTGCATTAAAATCTATTCTTTACTCAGCGAGTATTTGTTCACCTTGGAAAGTATCTTAGGCTTTTTCACCATTGAAATTAAACTATGAAAATTGACTCTCAACCTCAATTGGTTTTTTCTTTTATTTAAGCTTGTTGTGAATTTCATTCTTCATATTGTAAATTGTGTTGTAGTCATAGGTGACCTGGAATTGTTCTTCAGTACACTCAAACTCTTTAAGTTGCTAATAAATTTCACTGTGCTTGAAATAAACACTTCTTACAAATTCTTAGAAGATTTCTGAATTTCTAAACTTGATAATTAAATAGTTTCTATTGAGTCTTGTTTGCTTTATCTCACAAAGGACATCTAAAAATTCTGTATTTTATTAAGCCTTAGCAGGAGACTATTCCTCTAATTGATCTTTATTCTCTTTAGATTCCTCTTTGTTTTCTTGAGCCAGAATCTCAGCAACTTGTTCTTTTTGCTCAACTTTCTCTAAGTACTTATATTTAAGTTGGTTTTCCTTCTTTACCTAGGCAAACTATGGACTCTGGACAAATCCCTCAGCAATAGCTTGAATTCTCTCCAAGTCATAATTCTCTTTTATTGGCCAAATATAACAGCCAAATATTCTTTATTACGACTAGAACTCTTTTGAAATTTGCATTCTTTCATCATAAGACTTGACATCTTCCAAGGCTAGGAATTTCTCTTCAACATTACCAGCTTGTTTCTAACTTTCTTTTATCTTGCTAAAGCCTTCAAATTCTCTCTTGAAATCCTCTGCATCCTTAATTGTCTAAAAATGAGCATGAACAAGAACCTTGTCTTTATTTCTATTCTAAATCATCTAGGATAAATAACAGGTGTCGAAAAACTCTCCAAGGATTTTTTTCAATAAGTTTGAGATTTCTAAAGAATCAGCCTTGACTTTCAAGAAAACTTGGCACTCTTTACAACCAAGTCTTAGCTAGACCTTTTCTCCCTATATTTCCTATCCATTCATCTTGGCAATGGCATCCAAGGCCATGGTGTCCTTTAGATACTAGACTGTAGCCGAGCTGAATTGATCATAAACACCCTTGGTAATTTTAACGCTGAAGATAAACCCAAATGGTCTGAAGAGCTGTTTGAGTTGCTGCTCAGTGACCAATGGGTTAAGGCTCTAAACCACAACACAAGCATTGTCGCTTATGTTCTCCTTATACCAGGACTTGTTGTAGACTTGAATTGTTTGACCGTAGAGCTTTTTGTTTGACATCATGTTAATGGCTTTAAAACCTGCCTTGGGGTCACAGTACTCAATGAAACCAATGCCTCTTGACTCCTTGGTGATAAGATCTCTTTGGATTTTTATTTTAGAGATTCTGCCAAAGTGTTGAAAGGCTTTGAACAACATAGGCTCGTCAATATGTGGGGAAAGATTGACGATAAATATTTCATAACATTTGCTGCCCTTTATTTGGGTCATTTATAAAAAGAGAATTTTTAATTATTTCTGAGTTATATTTTAACACAATTAAAAATAGAATAATAAATAATTAAAATAAATTTAGGGAAAATATTAATATAAATGTATGAGTATTTGCTGTATATAATTTTGAAAAGAGTTTTAAAATAATTATTCTTATAGCAAATGAATTATAAAATTGTTGTAAATAAATTATAATTATAAACAATATAAGAAAAGTTTAGTTAAACAAGGATTGAGTTTTGCTAGGGTCAATAAGCTTTTCTTAATACATGAAGAACTTAATAAAATGTTCTTTAATATTAGGCTGTTATTTTTTAATACTAAGAATGAGCTCTAATATCCATTCTCTTTTGTAACTAAGAACCTCATTCAGATACAGAAAATCATTATTATTTGTTCAATCTTTGGCAATTAAAACTCATCTCATATTTTCTATTAGAGCAACTCCACAATCGTATTAATTGCTTTGCTAAGTTACTTAAATTATATTTATTTCAAAGCATTATTAATTAATAACTCATAAGCTAGGATCGCATTAATCTTAAATACTCAAAGATATTAACAACTCTATAGCTCCTAGTAAATTCTAAGTTAAGTTTTCATAGAATTCAAAATTTTATCATTTTAAAGAGTCGTAGAAATTTACTTAGAGTTTTTAAATAAAATTTAAAGTTGCAATATCATCATTTTTAAGGCACTTTAAGTTCTCTTTATATTCTTAGCAAAATAAATCAAAATTATCAAGTACTATTAAAAACCAATGATCTACTTCATGATGAGGTATCAATAGTTGTTTTGAACCAAGAAACTCGTTTTTTTATTTTTCCCAAATGAATTTTTGACTTTATTAAAATTTTGAGAAATTTCTTTTAAAATTTGGATTTTCAACATCCAATGCATATGATTATGCCTTTATATTACGCTGATAATTGACACAAAAAAAAGTATTAAAAATAAAGCTTCTTTTTTTTTCTTTGGAATAATACTCAAAAATTGCATTTTCAAAATCTTTTTATTTGAGTAAAGAAATATAGAAATTGATCAAAGTATCATTAAGCCAGTTGGGATTTTATAATCATATAAGGTCCTACAACTAAATGACACTATTGTTATATGTTATAACATTTTAAGTTATGTCGGCATCCTTTAACTAAAATCTTTTTATAGTATTAGTATAGTCTTATTAGTTATTTGAATCTTAATTTTACTGAAGGTTTTATTAAAATTTTGGTATTTATTTATCCATCATTTCATAAAGCTTAATTGTTGACTTTTTTACTTTGCTAGAAGGAATAGCTAAAGGATTATTGATTTACAAAAAATGCTAAGAAAAACTCTCAAAATCCGGCATTTTTGTTTCATTTTTCAATTAATTTTTTTCTTATAATTTTCCTTCAAATATTTGAACATTTTTTTATATATTTTCTAAGTTAATCTCAAATTAAAAAAGATACTTTCATTTAATCTCTATTTTCTATTTTCTAACACTGGTTTTATTTGATACGCTTTTCTTCTTAGAAATAGATTTTGACTTTTATTTTGCTATTTTAATTTGAGTCATTTTAATAAATTATAATGTAGAGTTATATACAGATATTCTAGGGTGTCATTGGCATTGGAGCATGGAATGACTACTATATGATTCTTTAAGACAAGACTTTGTTGATTTAGAACTCAAAAAGAACTGAGATAAAATACAAAATATCTTTGGAGATTTCTTCATTGAAAAAAGGCAATAAAGGTAGCTATAGTTTTACACTTTTCAACGGATATTAAGATATTGATTTTTGAGCCAAAGAAAAAATACTGTAATAAAAATGGGTGATGACTATTTAAGATGTAATTGAGCAGGTGACTTAGAAAAATAAAGAGCACTAAATAATTGAGAACATTGAAACTTACTGAGACATTGAGTTGTTTGAGGGCACTTCAAAAGTACTATCTAAAGAACACTATGATAAAATTTGAAAATTTTATGACTTTTTACTTGAAATCAAAAATGAGGTTTCAAATCAGCCTAATACTTAGATCTAGAAATTTATAGTTAATTCTGAGAAACTTTTAAAAACCGTTGGTGAGTCATTGCTTTATTTATAGTATGAGTAGAAAGAGTTTAAAGAGATGTGTCTAAAAATGAAAGAAAGAATTAAGGAACTTAACTGAGACCAAAAGATAAAGGAATTAAGTGGCAAAAAACTAAGCTTATAAAAATTAGTTGATGATTAATAAAGCCCATAGAAATTTAGTCCAATAAACACTCTTGTTGAATCAGAAGATGAGCAAGAGTATTTGTCATTTGATTCCGAAATAGAAAGTATTGGGCTCAAATAAGCTCCTGTATTTAAAGAGTTTGTTTAAGAGCTAAAAAAATCTTAAATTTAATTTCAGATAAAGAATAATATAATTAAGGAGCTAATTTAAAACAATATTGTTTTTAACAAGTATCCACTAGTGGATGCAAATAGACACAACCGAACCTAGTTGCCTGTTTAAAGAGTCACTGAATAAAAAGTTTAATTTTTAGCTATAATAAAAGAGAATTTTGGAAAAGATCTAACTAAAATAACCATGCCTGTGTGGCTCAACGAACCATTAACAATTACTTAGAAAGCTATTGAGGTTTTGAAGTATTGGAAATAGTTGAGAAAGGCTAACTAATGTGAGGATCCTTATCATAGACTAGCTTACGTTGCCTCAAATTTCTATATAATACACTCATATGTTATTAACTGAAGTAAAAAGCCATTCAACTCACTTTTGGGAGAGACATTTGACTTTGAGCAAGAAGACTTCAAAGTTGTTGCAGAACAAGTCTCGCATCATCCACCAATTGCAGCGTATTATGGAGAATCAGACGACTTCAAAATATATGGCTACTCAGCTGTACAACTTGTGTTCTCTATAAATGGCTTGGCAATTTGATCCACTGGAATGACCAAGGTTTATTTAAAGAAAACTGATGAGTATTTTACTATATTGTTTCCAGACAATGAGCTTAAGAATGTTCTAGCTGGAAATCTATATATTCATCATGTGGGCAATCTAACAGTAGTCAATGAAAAAACCAGAGACTAATTGGTTGTTAATTTTCCACAACTGGGATGGTTTGCCAAGCCTAACTATAAAACGCAAGGATACATATATAACTCTCAAAAATAAAAACTGTTCTAATTTGAGGGTGACTGGAGTCAAGGTTGTGACCTTATTAACTTGAAGAACAATGAGAAAATAAATCTTATTAAAATTGATCCACAAATTAAGCATCCTGAACTCAATTACAACTTTAATGACTTTAGCTTGCAAATGAACTTCCTAAGCCAGGACATGATTGACAATCTACCAATAACAGACTGTAGATTTAGAACTGATTTATGAGCCTATGAGTATGGAGACATGGAGCTTGCTGCCAGTGAAAAGAACTGACTTGAGGACAAATAAAGAAAATGAAGAAAAGAAATGGATGCTTAGAATCAAGAGCATAATCCAGTATGGTTTGAGTTTAATATAGTTAAAAATACAGTCAAAAGCTTCTCATATAAAGGAGAATATTGGAAAGCCAAAGAGAGCTAAAGTTGGCCATAAATTTTACCAAACTTATATAACTAAAATTTATTTGATAATTATTAAAATTAAAATTCCAAATTAAGAGGAAAATCTATTTGAAAATCCAAAGGTCCTTAATCTAATTTAAGATCATTTGTGAACTGAGAATAAAAGTACTGGCTTTCAGCCCATTACACAAGATTTTATAATGTTACCTTGTCTTTAAATTCATTATGTACATGAGCGCTTTGATTATACATTATAATTTTCTTCTTGTACTAATGATCAAATAGAAAATCTGTATTGGAAATTGGGTCATAGAAAATTATTTTATAGAATTTCTGATCCACCGTCAAAGAAAGTAATAGATTAAAAATCTTTTTATACTCTTGGTACTTAGGCTCGTATTTGCTTACAAAAAATATTAAATAATAATTGGTGTTGAAATTAAATTGCTCTTTAAATAACTATGGTTAAATTTCCCAAGCTTTGTTTAAGAACTCTTCTTAGTTCTGTTGAATGTTTAATTTAATAATATTTTTCTTATCAAGACTTTCATTGAGCACCAATAATTGTTCCAATAAAAAGAGATCAAATTCTTCATACAGATAAACATTGGCTCATGCTTTGAAAGTAATAAATAATAAAAACTCTTTCTTATCAGGATTTATTTCATAGTGATTCATTAAAGTCTATCCTTAAGGTGATCTAGGATCACCTATTATAAACTGCACTTCTTATTTTTTGTCTAACTACGAATGGAATTGTTTAAAAAGTTTGGTTTTTTCACTTTATTAATTTTCGGTAAAAAACACAAAAGTTTTTATTTATTATTCATAGATTTATTAACCTACATCTAAAGTTAAATTCTAAATTTATAACACTTAGTTTTACTCTAAAAATGGTTAAAGAGCTTAAGCACTGAAATTATCAGGATTTATTTAAAAAAGATGTTAGTTGCTAAAATCTCCTTGACTAAAGAAAACACCTATTAAATTTTCATTTATATTATAATCATGAGCTAGTTTTGGATTAGTAAAATAATACACACTGTTTTATCTGTAGTGAAACTTAATTCCTTTAATAATGTCCAAATAAATCTCTTTTAACTCAGGCAAATAAAAAACAATATATTAGTAAGCTTTAAGAGTTTATTTAAACTGAAATTCATTTAAAATAAAAAAAGGTTTCCAGACTCAGATCTTTTACACCCATTCCACAATGTCTTTGCCAATAGGTAGCTATTCATAACTAATAGGAACCTCACCAATAAAAAAGTATATTCAACTGTTATAGAATAAATTGAATTTATCAATTAGCTTTATATTTTGCTCAATGTCTGCATAAATAAGTTTTATATCATTGATATTTTCTCATTAAAAAAGCTCCTTTAGTTCTGCACAAGCATTAAGCATTTATAGGGAACTTTATTCCTTTCTTCAAACAAGACAGAGAATTATTTAAGAATTTTCTTCAATAATTTCAAATATTGATTTCTAAGAATCTTGCTGAATAATATCCTAAGCAAAATTAAACATAAATAACATAAAAATTACCATTAAATTTTTTTACAGTTATATCATTTTATAATTCTTAAAATATATAAAAATTATAATGTTTTCCTGCGAGCTGTCTGAAGGTATTGTACTTAAGAAGATTATTGACGCTATTAAGGATGTTGTCAATCAAGTCACTCTTGAAATCACTCCAGAAGGAATGGGGTTCCAAGCCATGGACATGTCTCACGTTGCCTTAGTTTCTCTTCAGCTTAAGGCAGATGAGTTTACATCATATAAGACACATAAGAATCACTCATTGGGTATCAGACTTTAGAATCTTCATAAAATTCTCAAATGTGCAAACCTCAACGACCAAATTTCTTTAGAATGTGACGAGGATCCAAGCCAATTGCTGATTAAATTCGAGTCTCCAAAACACGAAAGATTCTGCAAGTTTTTCCTGGGTCTTATTAATCAAGATGAGGACTCCTTATAAATTCCTAATACTATTTATAGCAACCAGATTGTGATGTCATCTGGAGAATTTTCCAGAATTGTAAGAGAGCTATAATAAATAAGTGAGTCTGTTAGAATTGAGACCTCTAAAAAAGGTGTCAAGTTTGTTGTGGAAGGAGAGGTAGCCAAAGGTGAAATTGAGCTCAGAGAAAACAATAGCTCTGATGAGAATGAATGAGTTTAAATTGATGTTGACCAACCATTGACTCAAAGCTTCTCTTTAGTATTTCTAAGCTAGTTTTGCAAGGCCGCTGCTCTCAGTAACTAAGTAAAGATATACTTGTCTGAAAATACTCCTTTAGTAATTGAGTTTAAGATTGGCTCTTTAGGAGAGCTAAGATATTATCTGGCACCAAAATTAGAGGAAAACTAATAATAAATCTAAGCGTTATAATTTTCTTATAAATATGTTAAAATTAAAAAGGTTTTAGTTTTCCAAGCTAAAAAGTTCTATGTGATAGGCACTGGAGCCTTTGAAGAATGGCATGAGAGTGTTTTGTGGAGGTTTTGGCCTTAGTGGAACTCCAATAAGTATTCTTGAGCATTTGGCTTGAGAAAATTAAGTACATGATTTAACAATGATATCAAATACAATAGGAACTGTAACAGAGGGTCTTGGGCTTCTAGTCAAGAACAAATAAATAAAGAAAATGATTGCCAGCTATGTAGGTGAAAATAAGACTTTTGAATAATAATATTTCTAAGGCGAGATTGAACTTGAGCTAGTTCCCTAAGGAACCTTGGCAGAAAAGATTAGATCAGGTGGCTGTGGAATAAAGTACTTTGCAACACCAACAGGAGCTGGAACTCTTGTAGAGTAAGGAGGAATGATTTAGAGATACTGAAAACAAGGAAATATTCTCAGTCATCCAAAACAAGTCATTTATTCAAACAATAAGAAATATTTGCTGGAAGAAACGTTTAATGCTGATGTGGCACTCATAAAGGCTTTTTGAGCTGACAAAGCTGGAAATTTGCAGTTTAATAAAACAGCTAGGAATTTTAATCCTGATATGGCTAAGGCAGCCAAACTGGTTATAGTTGAGGTTGAGGAATATATGGACAATGATTATATAGACACCAATAATGTCCATTTGCCTGGCGTTTATGTTGACTCTATAGTTATTAGAGACACCCTTAAAAAACCTATAGAAAAGCTTACTAACTCCCAAAACACTTTAAATATAGGTAAGAAATAAAGCCTAGAGCATCTAAAGTGACTAAGAATTGCTTGAAGAGCTGCTTAAGAAGTTTTAGAGAATTCCTATGTAAATCTAGGCATTGGAATTCCCTCTTTAGTTTCTGCATTTATAGATAGACAAAAAAATGTTACTTTGTAGAGTGAGAATGGAATGCTTGGACTTGATGGATTTCCTGAGCCTGGATAAGAGGATCCTGATCTTATTGACCCAAGCAAGTAAACTGTCAAAGAAGGACCTGGCTCAAGTTATTTTGCCTCTAGTGATGCTTTTGGTATGATCAGAGGAGGCCATTTGGATGCAACATTTTTAGGAACAATGTAAGTATCTTAAAATGGAGACATTGCCAACTGGATCATTCCTGAGAAAATGGTCAAAGGAATGGGAGGTGCCATGGACCTGGTAGCCTCTGGCTCAAAAGTCATAGTCCTAACAAATCATGTTGATAAATCTGGAGAGCCAAAAATTGTTTTAAAATGCAGTCTTCCTTTGACTGGACAAAACTGTGTCTCAATGATCATCACTGATCTAGCTGTATTTAAGATTAGACATGGACAGTCTCTTTTATTGACTGATATTTATGAAGAAAGCTCGATTGATGAAATTAAACAGAAAACAGGCTGTGATTTTGAAGTAGCAGATGGACTCAGAACTTTTAAATAATTTCTCTTTTAAATATATAAATTTTATAACAATGAATCAAGAGTATCCATAGTTTTGAATTAATAAAGGGAAACCTTACCAGAAGATACCAATGAACCAAAGCTCTGAGCAAATGATCAACAAGCCCTTAATATAATAAGCAGAGTATTTTGGTGACATGATCAAGTAGGATGAGCCTTAGATAAGTCAGCAGAGAATTGATGGTTTGAATTTTATATCCTCAAAGTAAAGAAATATAAAACACATTCATGTATAGAATTTTGCCTAGGATCTTACCTTAGCCAAGATGAACTAAAAAGATAGCTATTGTGTTGTGGGTTTAATGGATGGCTCTCTAGGAGTGATAAATGTTAAAAATCCTTTGAAAAGTTTTGTGCATCCAATCTGGAACAAAGTGCCAATAACAAGTCTAGAATGGAGCAGCAATAACTAGCTCTATGTTGGTAACACCGAAGGCATGCTGGCAAAAGTAGAGATTGTGGATGACTCTAAGAAAAAAGTGCAAGTTCTAGACACCACACAGCCTGATGCTGAGGAGCAAATATTAACCATTGATATCAATAAGGATATTAATTAACTAATCTATGCTGGAAAAAAAGGTTAAATTATACTCATGGACAGTAACAATAACTAAGTAATAAGAAAGTATTTTAAAGGTAGTTCTTTTTGCCATGGACATACTAATAGAGTCTTTAAGGTAAAATTTGACTAAAAACAAAAAGGAATATTTTTCTCTGGTGGCTGGGACCAGACTGTATTTAAATGGGATGTCAGGTAACTTAAGCCAGTTGGCTCATTTTTCGGTCCATGTATCTCGGGCGACTCAATTGACATCAAAGAAAATTTGATATTGACTGGATCTTATAAGGAAAAAAACGCTCTTGAGATTTGGGATATTAGAAACTTAGGTAAAGTCTGCGAGGTTTCATCTAAGACAAGAGCTGGAAACTAAATCAATTATATTTCATCTTGTTAGTTCTCAAAGCTAGGAAATGATGACAAGGACTACATTATAGCAGGAAGCAGCATGAGCAGTGTAGTTGGTATTTACTCAAAAGAAATTGTGTATAATTTAGAAGTAGAAGTACAAGGTATATAAGGAGCTGTATATACAACAGGAGTTTCTCAGGGATAAGAAGGCATGTTTTATTTTGGAACAAATGATGGCAAAATATATATGTATTCTTACCATGATGGAATCTAATTAATTTATATGGGATTTTGATATGAAGCTTATTCTTAAATAAAATATAAATAAACATATGGAAAAAGTTGTTTGTTTATATAACTCTTTAAATAATTGTTGTTTTGAAATTATTATTAGTCTTCTGCTAATTGAAACTCATTCTCACCCCTATCAGTACTCTAATAATTATAACTTGTAAAGAAGATAATACAAGTTCTATTTATAAGCAACAAGTAGCTAATAATCACCTCAAATTTTCATAAAAATTAAAAACTTCTTAAATTTCCAAATTAATTGGACCACCAAAATTATTAATGCTAGAGCAGCCAAATAATCTCCAAGATTTAAATTACTAATAAGCCAATAATGCACTTGAGACTAAATGACTATACATTTCAAGGCAAATTAATCTATAATGAAGAAAATAATAAAAGACCAATAAAAATATCTGGAAACAAATTTCACATTATGCAGCCCAAGAATCCTAAAACTACGAAGCTGTAAATGGAATAGAGAAAAAACTAAGATAAATTCTCATTGACTTCTTTAGGCGCAATTTCAAAATTTTGTTCAAACACCGAAGTACTCTCAGTAATCATTATTGGTGATGCTGTGTTGAATTTCTGATCAATAATTTCTGGTTTTTATAGCTCAGGAAAGAGACCATACAAGTCCTCTATGTAGTCTCTGGTATTCTTTAGCATTTGAATTTTTTACTATCATTATTGGTCTATCTAATTTATTTGATCTTAAATCATTTTCTTTCAAGAATAAGTCCACTAAATGTCAAGTGATATTGTAATATGAGATTCATTTTCCTCTTTAGTAAGTCAATCAATTTCAATCAAATGTTCTTAATCTATTTCCATGTTATTTTAAGTCACGAGATCTTATAGATAAATCTTGAGGAAACTCTCAGGAAAAATATCCCTCTAAGTTACTAGTCTTATCTCTAAGGGTTCTTCAGCTTGTTGAACAGAAAATATAAAAATCTTGTCCAATATTATCTCACTTTTTTTGCTTAATAATTATGTCTCTTGATTTTAACCTTCAAAAGATAATACGAATTTTCCAGTTAATGGACTCTCATCTTTGTCTAAGAAATTTTAAATTTCTTTAAATCAAATTGTTAAAGTGGAGTCCTCCATAATATTTTTTGAATTTAGAGTTTCTTTGAGGTTTTTGATTCTTCCAACAAGAATTTCTCACTCATTTTAAAGCTCTTCGTTTTCAAGCTCTAGTTTATCATAACCCTTGGTTAGCCTTTACTCAGCAGAGAGCCATACATCAGAAAAGTTTCATATTGTTAGCTCTTATTGTTTTTTATGAATCTGAGCCACAAGCTGCTCAAAAAGATCTTCATTGAAAAATCCCGTTTTAGTTTTTTTATCCAAAAGACTTTTTAAAGAGTCCTCTTATAGAGGGTCGTCTCTGTCGATTTCTCTGGTCCGAAGAGATTTTTAAATAATTTATAAAGTTTTCTCTTTGTCGGGATGCATTTATTATATTTTTAAATTATTGTTATAATAAATGGAACTTTTATCTATATTCCAAGATCATTAAGAAAAGCTGACAAATTAGAAAGATTTTGAAATTGAGAAAAAAAATCATGATAAGGAAAAGGGGAATGATAAGAGCTCTATTTATTAATTTATGTTAAATGTTCTTAAATTTCTTCTAGGATTTTTGTTCAATTTTTTACTTATTTTTTATTATAGAAGAAAATATAGACAAAATTAAAAAATGCCAATTATGGCTTTTGGGATGCTAGCTTTTGGTGTTTTTGTATTGTTTATATATGTATTAAATTAGAGCCACTATAACTACTATTAGGACCTATTAATTAAAAACAAAGGCCATTATTTATAAGAAAAAGATGTTTTGAGTCCGATGGAATTTTTCTGTGATTTTTTGATCAAGTTTTTAAAGTTTAATTAATATGAGTTTATAATGGGTGTTTAAAGAGATATAGAGTATGATGAGTTTGGATATCCTATAATGTAAGAGTAGAAAAGCTCTGATGAAGAATAGTCTGAGTATCAAGAGAGCTTATCTGAACAAAACTAAGAGCCTTAAATATTGTCTGAATAAGAAGAAGATTTACTAGAATATGGCTAAGGAGTTTATCAGCTAAAAGAAAAGTAAGATTATTTTATAGATGATAAGATACTTTATAATAAATAGTTTAATAATGACTTATATGAAAATTAAGCTTAAAAAATTAATGTACTAATAATTGGGTCATTTTATTCTGGAAAAACCAAATTTATTAATTTTTTGAGCAAATTTGATCTGAGTTTTGATGCTGAAATAAATACATTAAAATTAGGAGATTTTTGGTAAGAGGAAAGATGAACTAAAATGAGCATATTTTCTGAGTCGAGATTTTTATTATAAGAAGATTCTAAAAGAAAAACTCTTGGAATTCAGTATATAATAATGCCAGGAAGTAATGATTATATTTAGCATAGTATTAATATGATTAGTTGTATGGAGAATATAATACTTGTTGTTGATGTTATTAAAGGCTTGAGAATAAGTGATAAGGAATTAATATGAGAATGTTTAAAAACTAATAAAAGAGTTATTTATGTTTTTAATAAGACTGACAGACTAATACTAGAGCTATAAATCTCGCCCGAAGATGCTTATTATTTAATTGAATAAAGAATAAATGAAATAAGGGAACTTGATCAACATGATTCTTTATTTGAAAGAATCTTTTTCTGCTCAGCTAAATATTGCATATTTTTTTCAATGAAAAGTGTTGTGATTAAGGATAAGTTTTTAATGAGTGTAAAGTTTGATTTTAAAATATTATTTGGGGAGATTTTTTACAATGAAGAAAAAAATGAGTTCTCAAACACAAAATCATAAGACAATAAAAGAGTTTTTAATTTATTTATTTTAGATAGAATTTATGAGATTTTTGCAACTGTTATGAGCAATGAGAACAAAGAAATAAAAAAAGCGCTTGATCTAATAGGGGTAAAGTTAAAAGGTAATTTTGACAATTTAAATGATAAGAGTATTTTGCAGCTGGCTTTCTTAAAAACGTTTAGCCACACATCAAACCTAGTGGATCTTTTTTAATAAAAATAGAATTGCGTTTAAAATATGAAAACTGAATGTGAATTTATGGTTATTAAGGCTTTTCCAGATTTTGATAGGGAAAATAAATATGTATAAAATTTAATTTATTATGTAAAGATTATTAGAGGAAATTTGGATAAGAGTTCATAAATAAGATTTACAAACGACTCTTTAATTTAAATTTAGAAAATATTTGTATAAAAAATACATGCTGAGTTTTTTGAAATAGAAAATGCAAACTAAGACAGCTTTGTATACCTTCATACAGAGCATCATTTGGAGATCAACACTATATATACAGTAAAGAATGCACCTCAATAAATTCAATGGCAAAATACAATTGATAATTGTCTCTTTGTAAATGTTAGAGCAATAAGATTCGACTAGGAAAATATTCTAAAAGAATCAATTGAAAAATTAAGTTAGATATTTGTTAGCATAGATTATAAGACTTCTTTACTAGATGGCTATGCTATTTATTCATAAGGAGAGAATTCATTAAATGAGTTTATTTATTTTCTATCAAACTTGTTTGGCTGAATTGAGCTTTAAATATCCAATCCCTAAACTATATTTAAAGAAGGTATAAGTGAGATTTCTAGCAAAATATGTACGGCAGATTATCCAAACAAATTTGAGCTAAAAATTATACTTGAACCAAAATTAAATGACAAAGAAATAGATGATGATTTTTTATTATATGAAGATCATTTAAACAAAATAATCATTTTAAATGAGATTTTTGATGACGAATAAAGTTCAAGAAATCTAGTATAAAATTTCAGTAAATTTTAGTAACATTTTTTGGCAGTTTTTTAATAAGGCTATCTGCTATAAGAACAAATGATTAGGTTTCAAATAAAAATTATTGATTTTACTGACAATTAGAAGATGATTTTTAATAACAGACAGTGTTATTAATACCTAAAAGATCTCATATATAAACAGAGCTTACAATCAAGTCCTTGTATTTTTGAGCCTGTTTTTAAGTTTGAGATTTTTTGCTACTCAAGCAACAAAAAATTAGTTAATATAGTTTTGAGTAAAAGAAGAGGAAAAATTAACAATGAATTAATTATGTACTAAACACCATTTATAAAATTATTTGGAACTATACCTGCTTTAGAAGTTTTTGGTTTAGAAACTGAATTAAGAGTGCAAAGCATAGAAGAAGTGTAAATAGAATATCTTTTTTATGACTTCTTAAAAGTAGCTGGAAACCCTTTAGAAAACAGCCTTGAAGAAAGTAAAGATATATAAGGTGTGTCTGATCATCTTCTAGCTTAAGACATATACAAAAAAATTAGAAATCAGAAAAAAACTACACAATAAATTTAATACTGAAATTTTAGCATATTATTTTTTAGTTAAAGAATCTTGTATTAATAAATATTTCTTTTACGTTTGATCTAAACTTTTATTAAAATCACATCAAATAAAATACATAGTTTAGTCTTAACTTAAATTTATTTTTTCTTAATCATAATCCTCCAAAAGTAATTCTTAACTTTTTTAATAACTAATAAATCAATATCTGTTCTTATCTTTTTAAATCAAAAAAAGAATAATAATAAAATAATTTAAATATAATTTATTG
>ERZ724506.161-NODE-161-length-26530-cov-10.416695_pt1 | contig 26530 bp, 25 predicted proteins | sample MGYA00376039_ERZ724506 | MGnify/ENA primary metagenome ERZ724506 (study PRJEB28724, sample SAMN07190887) | wastewater metagenome | isolation source: effluent of sewage treatment plant in Hong Hong | place: USA: Christiansburg, Virginia | collected 2016-03-01 ... | reverse complement strand
TCATGGGAAAAGTAACAGGCTTCAAAGAGTTTGCCCGCATCGAGGAAGGCTACGCCCCCGTTACCGAGCGCCTCGCCAATTACCAAGAATTTGTCATCGGTCTGGATGCGACCCAGTCCGTGACGCAGGCGGCACGCTGCATGGATTGCGGCACACCGTTTTGCAGCAACGGTTGCCCCGTGAACAACATCATCCCCGATTTCAACGATTTGGTGTACCACGAGGATTGGAAAAACGCGCTGGACACCCTGCACAGCACCAATAACTTCCCCGAGTTCACTGGACGCATTTGTCCCGCGCCCTGCGAGGCGGCTTGCGTTATCAACGTGAACGGTGACGCGGTGGGTATCAAATCCATCGAACACGCGATCATCGACAAAGGCTGGGCAGAAGGCTGGGTCAAACCCCAAGTTGCCGCCCAGAAAACGGGTAAGAAAGTGGCGGTTGTGGGCGCAGGCCCTGCGGGTATGGCAGCGGCGCAACAGTTGGCGCGGGTGGGTCACGATGTCACCTTGTTCGAGAAGAACGATACCATCGGCGGCTTGCTGCGCTACGGCATCCCCGATTTCAAATTGGACAAATCCCACATCGACCGCCGCGCTGCCCAACTGCAAGCCGAAGGTGTGACGATTCGCACCAACGTCGTCGTTGGCGAATGGCCAGCCGATTCCAAAGTCACCAACTGGGCGAAAGAAACCGTTTCTGCCGCCCAACTGCAAGCCGAGTTCGATGCCGTGCTGCTGACTGGCGGTTCAGAGCAATCGCGTGATTTACCCATCACTGGGCGTGATCTGGCAGGTATCCATTTTGCGATGGAATTTTTGCCCCAGCAAAACAAAGTCAACGGCGGCGGCGTGGTCGAAAACCAACTCCGCGCGGATGGTAAACACGTTATCGTCATCGGCGGCGGCGACACAGGCAGCGACTGCGTAGGCACTAGCACCCGCCACGGTGCGGTCAGCGTCACCCAATTTGAAGTGATGCCCCAACCACCCGTCGAAGAAAACCGTCCGCTGACATGGCCCTACTGGCCGCTGAAACTGCGCACCAGTTCCAGCCACGATGAAAGCGCGGAAAAAGGTTTGCTGAAGCGCGAATTTGCGATTTCCACCAAAGAATTTATCGGCGAAAACGGCAAAGTAACGGGCTTGAAAACCGTGCGTGTCGAATTCAAAGACGGCAAACTGGTTGAAATCGCCGGCACAGAGCAAACCTACCAAGCCGATTTGGTCTTGTTGGCGATGGGCTTTGTGAACCCCGTAGCCACCGTGTTGGATTCGTTTGGCATTGCCAAAGACAATCGCGGTAACGCCAAAGCATCAACCGAAGACAAAGGCGGCTACGCTACCAATGTCGGTAAAGTGTTTGCCGCAGGCGATGTGCGCCGTGGTCAAAGTTTGGTCGTTTGGGCGATCCGTGAAGGTCGTCAAGCCGCCCGTGCGGTGGATGCGTTCTTGATGGGTTCTAGCACCCTGCCACGTTAATCCATCCCCTCATCCCCTCTCACCCTGTCTTCCTCCCGCACTCTGTGGGGGCAAGGCGGGGTGATTTTTTTGGTGGATTCCTTGTGTAATCTCTTACACTGCACCCATGAAAAATACTTGCGATATTGAACATCTGAATGAGAAAAATGCGGTGGAGTTGGCGCGGTTTGCGCGTTTAGCCTCCGAAGTGCAGCCCAGTGCCTCACAACCTATCGTCCATTATGTGGCGCAGGGCGAATTGCGTCCGCGTTTGGGCGGAGAGCCGCAGTTGTGGCTTCACCTCACCGCGCAGGTGGTGTTGCCGTTGTTGTGCCAACGCTGCTTGGACGTAGTGGAAACCGAAATCAGCGTGGAACGGGAGTTCCGTTTCGTCGCAACCGAAGCTGAGGCCGAGCAAGAGGACGAAGAATCAGAAGAAGATATTTTGGTCAACGATGCCAATTTCAACCTGCATAACCTGATCGAAGACGAACTTTTGATGGCATTGCCCATGGTTCCGATGCACGATGAATGCGAGCCACCCATCGCGCTCAAAGAAGAAAAAGTGAGTCCGTTTGCAATCCTTGGCCAACTCAAAAAATAAGAACTATAATGCTGGGTTGCTGCGCACGCGGGTAGTCTTGCTTGGTTGCGCTTTATCGACGTTATCAACAATTCGTAGGAGCAGATTATGGCTGTCCAACAAAATAAAAAATCCCCTTCCAAGCGCGGTATGCACCGTTCGCACAATGCTTTGACCGTTCCCGGCATCGCAATTGAACCCACTACTGGCGAAGTGCATCTGCGTCATCACATCAGCCCCAACGGTTTTTACCGTGGTCGCAAAGTGTTGAAAACCAAATCGGAAGCCTGATTCTTTTCCTGAATCAAGGGTTTCTTTTATCCAAGCCCGAAGCTGCTTCACCGTGGCATCGGGCTTTTGTTTTGTCTGTACGATATAAACCATGATAACCATCGCTGTGGATTGCATGGGAGGCGATCACGGCCCCCAGATCACTTTGCCCGCTTGCCGTCAATTCCTCACACAGCACCCCGAAGCACACCTGCGCATGGTCGGCCTGCCGCAGGCAATGAGCGGCTTCTCTCACCCCCGCGCGACCATTATTGAAGCCAGCGAGGTCGTCACGATGGACGATCCGCTGGAAGTCGCGCTGCGTAAGAAAAAAGATTCCTCCATGCGCGTTGCCATCCAGCAGGTGAAAGACGGTAGCGCCCAAGCCGCCGTCTCTGCGGGGAATACGGCGGCACTCATGGCGATTGCCCGTTATTTGCTCAAAACCCTCGAAGGGGTGGAACGTCCCGCGCTGGCGGGTCAGATTCCCAACGTCACGGGCAACGGAACGATGATGCTGGATTTGGGCGCGAATGTCGATTGCTCGGCTCAGCATTTATTGCAATTTGCGGTGCTGGGTTCGACACTGGTTTCCGCGCTCACGGGCAAAGAATCGCCTACCGTGGGTTTACTGAACAACGGCACGGAAATCATCAAGGGCAATGAAGTCATCAAACAAGCCGGTGATTTATTGCGTGCCGCATCCGAATCGGGCGATTTGAATTTTTACGGCAATGTCGAAGGCAACGATATTTTCAAAGGCACGGTTGATTTGGTGGTGTGCGATGGTTTTGTCGGCAATATCGCCTTGAAAACGATTGAAGGGCTGGCCTCCATGTTCGCCACCACCTTGAAGGCGGAGTTTTCTAAAAACACCCTCACCCAGATCGCAGGGGCAGCGGCGTATCCGGTGCTGACATCGTTCAAGAACCGTTTTGACCATCGCCGTTACAACGGTGCAGCATTTTTGGGCTTGCGCGGACTGGTTTTCAAGAGTCACGGCTCAGCGGATGCGTTAGCTTTTGAAACCGCACTCAACCGCGCGTATGATGCAGCCCACAACAATTTGCTGGACAAAGTTCAAGCGCGTGTGGCACATGCCGCACCGTTGATGATGTCGGAATAAACACGTTAGATACGTTATGAAAACTTATTCACGAATTACGGGGACGGGTAGTTATTTGCCCCCGCGCAAGCTCAACAATGCCGATATGGTGCAATTACTGGCCGAGCGCGGTTTGGAAACATCCGACGACTGGATCACCGAACGCACGGGCATTCATTCCCGCCATTTTGCCGATGAAGGCGTTTTTAGCAGCGATCTGGGCGTAGAAGCCGCCAAAGCCGCATTGCAAGCCGCTGGCAAAAATCCGCAAGATATTGACCTCATCATCGTGGCGACTTCTACACCCGATATGGTTTTTCCCTCCACTGCCTGTATTTTGCAAAACAAACTCGGAGCCAACGGTTGCCCCGCGTTTGACGTGCAAGCGGTGTGCAGCGGCTTTATTTACGCGCTCACCATCGCGGATTCGATGATTCAATCGGGCGCGGCCAAATGCGCTTTGGTCGTGGGTGCAGAAATTTTCTCGCGTATTCTGGATTTCAATGATCGCACCACCTGCGTGCTGTTTGGTGACGGCGCGGGCGCGGTGGTACTAGAAGCATCCGAAACCCCGGGCATTTTGTCCACCGATTTGCACGCCGATGGCAAGCATGTGGGCATTTTGTGCGTTCCGGGTCACGTCAATGGCGGTCAGGTGATGGGCGACCCCGTTCTGAAAATGGACGGGCAAGCGGTGTTCAAACTCGCCGTCGGCGTGCTGGAAAGTGCGGCGAAAGCGGTTCTGCAAAAAGCCAATCGCACCGAAGCCGATGTGGATTGGTTGATTCCCCACCAAGCCAATATCCGCATCATGCAAGGCACGGCACGCAAGCTGAAATTGTCGATGGATAAAGTGGTCGTCACCGTTCACCAGCACGGCAACACCTCAGCGGCTTCGATTCCTCTGGCACTCGATACCGCCGTGCGTGCGGGTCAGGTCAAAACCGGACAAACGCTGTTATTGGAAGGCGTAGGCGGTGGCTTTACGTGGGGCGCGGTTTTGTTAGTTTTGTAATTCGTCGTTTTTATGAAAAATTTTGCATTTGTTTTTCCGGGACAAGGTTCTCAATCGGTGGGTATGCTGGATGCGTGGGGCGATCACCCCATCGTCGCACAAACGCTGCAAGAAGCATCGGACGCGCTGAATGAAGATATGGGCGCGTTGATTCACAACGGCCCCAAAGAGGCCTTGGCACTCACCACCAACACCCAGCCCGTGATGCTGGTCGCAGGTGTGGCAGCGTACCGCGTGTGGATGTCTGAAGTGGGCGTTGCGCCTTCCGTGGTTGCGGGTCATTCGTTGGGTGAATACACCGCCTTGGTCGCCGCCGGTTCGTTGACGCTGGCACAAGCCGCGCCGCTGGTGCGTCTGCGGGCCGAGGCGATGCAAGCCGCTGTTCCCGTCGGTACGGGCGCAATGGCGGCGATTTTGGGCATGGATGCGGAAAAAGTACGCGCTGGTTGCGCCGAAGTAACCGCCTCATTCGCCGCTGATTCGGGCGAAGTAGTCGAAGCGGTGAATTTCAACGACCCTGCCCAAACCGTGATTGCTGGTAGCAAAGCCGCCGTCGAAAAAGCCTGCGCTGCGTTGAAGGCGGGCGGTGCGAAACGCGCCCTGCCCTTGCCCGTCTCCGCACCCTTCCATTCCTGCTTGATGAAGCCCGCCGCCGAAAAATTGAAAGCGCGGCTGGAACAAATCGACATCGCCACGCCCCAAATCGCCTTGGTGAATAACATTGATGTGGCGGTAGAAACCGATGTGCAACGCATCCGTGACGCGCTGTATCGTCAAGCCTTTGGCCCCGTGCGTTGGGTGGAATGCGTGCGTGCGATCAAAGCGCGGGGCATTGATACGCTGGTCGAATGCGGCCCGGGCAAAGTGCTAGCAGGTATGGCGAAACGCATTGATGCCGATTTGACTGGATTGGCCATTTTTGACCCCGCAACATTGGCGGATGTCAAAGGGATTTTGACAGGATCAACAGGAGTTGTAGCATGAGCGCCACAGAATTGAAAGCACACATCGCACTGGTAACGGGCGCTTCACGCGGGATTGGTGCAGCGATTGCCCACACATTGGCAAGCCAAGGCTATCGCGTAATCGGCACTGCCACCACCGAAGCGGGAGCCGCCAAAATCACCGATGTCCTTTCCGCCTATGCAGGGTGCAGCGGGCGCGTGTTGAACGTAACCCAAGCGGGTGCAGGTGAAGCCTTGGTCGATGCCATTGCCAAAGAATACGGCGGATTGCACGTCTTGGTGAACAATGCGGGCATTACCCGCGACAACCTCGCTATGCGCATGAAAGATGAGGAATGGGATGCCGTGATGGATGCCAATTTGAAAGGCGTTTTCCGCATGAGCCGTGCCGTGATGCGCACCATGATGAAACAGCGTTATGGGCGGATTATTAACATCACTTCCGTAGTCGGTGCATCCGGCAATGCAGGGCAAGCCAACTATGCCGCAGCCAAAGCAGGCGTAGCGGGCATGACCCGCGCCTTGGCCAAAGAGTTGGGTTCGCGCAACATTACCGTGAACTGCGTCGCCCCCGGATTTATCGAAACCGATATGACCGCTGTCCTACCCGAAGCGCAGCAAAAAGCCCTGATGAGCCAGATTCCAATGGGGCATCTCGGTAAACCCGAAGATATTGCACACGCCGTTGCCTACCTTGCATCACCATTAGCAGGTTATGTGACGGGGCAGGAATTGCATGTCAACGGTGGCATGACCATGTAAAATGCGGCGTTCTTTTTCTTTTTTTCCAACCCTCAAAGGGAAGCTATGAGTGATATTGCAAACCGTGTCAAAAAAATTATTTCCGAACAACTCGGCGTAGATGAAATCAGCGTAACGCCAGAAAAGTCTTTCGTGACCGATCTCGGTGCCGACTCGCTGGATACCGTTGAATTGGTGATGGCACTCGAAGATGAATTCGGTATTGAAATCCCCGATGAAGAGGCCGAAAAAATCACCACGGTGAAAGCTGCTATTGATTACGCAGAAGCTAATTACAAAGCCGATTAATTGCATTGATTTGCACTTAAGTTGGTCTGATTTTTCATTTCCCTAACTGCTGCCTATTTTGCCTATGTCCCGTCGTCGTGTTGTTGTTACTGGGTTGGGTTGTGTGTCTCCTGTTGGTAATACCGTTACCGAAGCGTGGAGCAACATCATCGCAGGTCAATCGGGTATCCAAAAAATTTCTCGGTTTGATGCCTCGACTTTTACCTGCCAAATTGCAGGTGAGGTGCGCAATTTCAATCTGGAGGCCTACTTGTCTAGCAAGGAGGCACGCACTATGGATACCTTCATCCACTACGGCATCGCTGCGGCGGTGCAAGCGGTAGAGGATGCAGGGTTGCCAACGGGTGCAGCGTTGGGGGAAGAAGAGTCCACCCGCATCGGTTGCGTGATTGGTGCGGGCATGGGCGGTTTGCCCTTGATTGAGAATATGCATGGTGAATTCACCACGCGCGGTGCTCGCCGTATCTCCCCATTTTTTGTGCCTGCCACCATTGTGAATATGGCGGCAGGGCATGTTTCGATGCGATTCGGCTTCAAAGGCCCGAATATCGCTATCGCCACAGCCTGTACCACGGGTTTGCATTGCATTGGTGATGCCGGCCGCATGATTGAGTACGGCGATGCCGATGTCATGATTGCAGGCGGCGCAGAATCGACCGTTTCGCCTTTGGGCGTAGGGGGTTTTGCTTCCATGCGTGCGTTGAGTACCCGCAATGATGATCCCACCGCTGCTTCGCGCCCTTGGGATAAAAACCGTGACGGTTTTGTTCTGGGTGAAGGTGCGGGTATCGTGGTACTCGAAGAATACGAACACGCCGTAAAACGCGGAGCCAAAATCTACGCCGAACTCGCTGGCTTTGGCATGAGTGCCGATGCAGGTCACATGACCGCCCCCAATATGGATGGCCCTCGCCGTGCGATGCTGGGTGCGATGCGCAATGCCGGCATCAACCCCGATCAAATTGATTACTTGAATGCCCACGGAACCTCCACTCCGCTGGGTGATTTGAACGAAACCAATGCGATTAAAGCCGCTTTGGGTGCGCATTCCCAAAAAGTGGTGGTTAGCTCGACCAAATCCATGACCGGTCACTTGCTGGGCGCGGCGGGTGGTGTGGAATCGGTGTTTACCATATTGGCGTTGCACCACCAAATCGTTCCCCCCACCATCAACCTCACCCACCAAGACCCTGAGTGCGATTTGGACTACTGCGCCAACACCGCACGCAGTATGCCGATGGAATACGCCTTGAAAAACAATTTCGGTTTTGGCGGAACCAACGGTTCTTTGGTCTTCAAACGGGTTTAACGGTTTAACCCTGTCATGCCCCACCGCCGAACTGCACCTGCGATCACGGTGCCGATTCGGCGTTCTTATTGGCGGCTGGCGTGCATCGGGTGTTTGTTCCTGATCGCCGCTTTTTTCGCTCCGCCGCTTTCCCTGTTTTTATTTCTGATTCCCTTGGTGGCGTGGTATCGCTCACCTGTTGGCTGCTTGCAATGGGATGGCACAGCGTGGTCGTGGCAGGGTGTTCCTGCATCGCCTTCGCCCTTACGCTTGGTGGTGCAGTTGGATTGGCAATACGGGATGGTCGTTTCAGGGATAGGCTCAGGATTGTGGCTGGATAAGCCCAGCGTGGAATTACGCCGCGCTGTGTATGGTCGCGCCGATAACCGCTCCGGCAACCAGTAGCCACATCATGTGAATGGAAGTGGTGCGCATCAACACAATCGTGGCAAAGGTAATCAGCCATAGCCACCCTGTTTCGTGAATGCCGCCACTGCCCTGACTGCTGGCCAGAATCCAACCCGTGGCTACCAATAGCGCGATCACAATCGGCGACATCCCTTGTTTGAAGGCACGCACAATACGGCGTTCACGGTTGTTATGCCCCCAACGAGCCGCAGCAAACGTGAGCGTGGTGCTGGGCAACAAAATACCCACCATCGCAATCACCACCCCCGCCAGCGCGGGAAGCCATGCCTGCATTCCAGCCGCAATTCCGCCCCCTGCATTCAGCCCCACATTCCAACCCAGCACGGCAATGAACAACAAATTCGGCCCCGGAGCCGCCTGTGCCAGAGCGATGGAGGAGGTGAATTGTCCTTCGGTGAGCCAACTTTTTTCCAGCACCAAATAATGGTGCATATCGGGTGCAGTCGTAATCGCCCCGCCGATCGCCAAGAGCGAAAGCGATAAAAAGTGCGTGAATAAAACCAGCCAATCGGCGGTGGTGAAATGCAAAATCATGGTTGTTTTGAGGGTGCTAATTGTCGATATGCCCACCACCACGCCGCACCGCCCAATACCAGCAGAACCGCCACCAGCGGCACGCGAAACAATGCCGAAGCGATAAAACTGGCGACGAGGAAAAACCAGCACGCCACCAGCCCCATCGCGTTATTTTTCAGGCTGGCGGTGAGTTTCAATCCCGTGGCGGCAATCAATCCTGCCGATACCGCGCTCATGCCACGCAATGCGCCTTGCACCACCGGAATATCGGTAAACCCACCCAATAAAGCCGCCAGTGCCACCACAATCAATAATGGAAACAATAACATTCCCGCCAACGCAGCCATCGCCCCCGTAAACCCGAAGTACCGATCTCCGATGATGAGCGATAAATTCACCACATTCGGCCCGGGCAAAATCTGCGCTACCGCCCAGTCTTCGAGAAATTCTTCCGAGGTAAGCCAGCGTTTTTTCTCGACCAATTCCCGCTGGGCGATCGCCACCACGCCACCAAAACCTTGCAGGGCCAGTTGCGAGAAAGAGAGAAACAAATCCGCCCGCGATTGCGGCACAGAAGGGGGGGATGGGGGGGTATTCATAGGAACAGTGCGATTTGATCCGTGCTTCCCCCGAAAGATTGTATTCACTTCCCCTCAATCCATCACCGGAACCAAAAATTCGCGGCTGATGTGGAGGCCTAGATCGTTGACGCGGTCGAGGAATTGGGTCAAATAGGCGTGTAGGCCGGTTGCCAGAATTTCGTCGATGCGTCCGTATTGCAATTCCGAGCGCAGCTTACCCGCGCGGCGCAGGGTTTCACTTTGCGGGTCGCTGGCGACCAGTGCCAAATTGCTGACGACTTGATCCATACTCGCGTGCAGTGAACGGGGCATGTCGGGGCGCAGAATCAGCAGTTCCGCCACCCGTTCGGGCTTGATAACGTCACGGTAGACTTTGCGGTAAATCTCGAAACCGGAAACGCTGCGCAGCACTGCACTCCAGTGGTAGAAATCGTATTCCTGATCTTTGATATTGGCACTGGTGTTGCCGTAAAAATCATTCGCCACCGCGTGGAATTTGACATCCACCAAGCGAGCGGTATTGTCGGCACGCTCCAAGAATGTACCCAGCCGCATAAAGTGCAGCGATTCATCCATCAGCATCGTACCCAGCGTCACGCCGCGCGAGAGGTGGGAGCGGAATTTGACCCACTCAAAGAACTGGGCGGGGTCGCGCTCCAACTCTCCGGTTTTAATCATGCGCTTCAATTCCAACCACGTTTGGTTTTGCGTTTCCCACACCTCGGTGGTGAGCGAACCGCGCACGGCACGCGCATTTTCCCGCGCTGCCGCCAAGCACGACAAAATGCTGGAAGGATTGCTCTCATCCCGCACCATGAAATCCATCACGTTACGGGGGTTGATCGCGCCATAGCGGGCGTGGTAGTTGGCGGTTAGCTCGCTGATGGAGAGTAAACCCTGCCATCCGATTTGGGCATCGGTATCCGATTGCGGCAACAACGAGGCTTGGTAATTCACATCCAGCAAACGCGCGGTGTTCTCGGCGCGTTCGGTGTAACGTGCCATCCAATACAAATGGTCGGCGGTGCGTGAAAGCATTGAAAAATTTCCCATTATTGAACTCCTTATTTTTCCAGCACCCATGTATCTTTCGTCCCACCACCTTGGCTGCTATTCACCACCAGTGAACCCTCTTTCAACGCCACCCGTGTTAAGCCACCCGGAACCGTTTTAACGCTCTTGCCGCACAGCACATAAGGACGCAAGTCGATATGGCGGGGTGCTACGCCGCTGTCCACAAACGTGGGGCAACTGGAGAGGCTCAATGTCGGTTGGGCAATGTAGCGTTCGGGATGCTCGGTCAGCAGACGGCGGAAGGTTTCGATTTCCGCCTTGGTTGCCGCTGGCCCGACCAACATACCGTAACCCCCTGCACCATGCACTTCTTTCACCACCAAGTCTTTGAGATTAGCCAAGGTGTACGCCAAATCTTCCGGCTTGCGGCACATATAAGTGGGGACATTGTTCAAAATCGGCTTTTCACCGAGGTAGAACTCAATCATCTGCGGCACATAAGGGTAAATGGATTTATCGTCCGCCACGCCCGTTCCCACCGCATTGCAGATGGTGACGTGCCCTGCACGGTACGCTTCCATCAAGCCACGGCAGCCCAGCGTGGAATCGGGGCGGAATACGGCGGGGTCGAGGAAATCATCATCGACACGGCGGTAAATCACATCCACCCGTTTCAGCCCGCGCGTGGTGCGCATGTAGACGAAATTGTCTTTCACCAGCAAATCTTGCCCTTCCACCAACTGCACGCCCATTTGTTGGGCGAGGAAGGCGTGTTCAAAATACGCGCTGTTGTACATACCGGGTGTGAGTACGACCACGGTCGGCTCGGCGGTAGTGGCGGGGCTGCTTTCACGCAGAGTTTCCAACAACCAGTCGGGGTAATGCGCAACCGGAGCTACGCGGTGGGCGCTGAACAGTTCGGGGAATAGCCGCATCATCATTTTGCGGTTTTCCAGCATATAGCTTACGCCGCTGGGAACGCGCAAATTGTCTTCCAGCACGTAGTATTCGCCATTACCGGCTGAATCGGGCGCACGCACGATGTCGATGCCGGAGATATTGGAATAAATCTGATTCGGCACATTCACACCCACCATTTCGGGGCGGAACTGGGCGTTATTCTCGATTTGGTCACGCGGAATCACGCCGGCCTTGAGAATCTCTTGGTCGTGGTACACATCGTGAATAAAACGGTTCAGGGCGGTGACGCGCTGGGCGAGACCTTTTTCCATGCTCGCCCACTCGTGCGCGGGGATGACACGGGGAATCAGGTCAAAAGGAATCAGGCGCTCGGTTCCCGCACCATCTTCATCTTTCTCGCCATACACGGCAAAGGTGATACCAACACGGCGAAAAATCACTTCCGCTTCTTCGCGCTGCTTGGCCATCGTGTCTCCGGGCTGGCGGGATAGCCATTCGGCATAGGCGCGGTATTGCGCACGAACCGACCCATCAGCAGCATACATTTCGTCAAATTTCAGCATAGGCTCAATCCTTTTTTTTCGTAATTGTGAAAAAGCAAAAAACGCGCCAAACCTACTTTCTACGCTACTTCCCGCGCAGGAATAAACGGTCTAGCTCCGTCAAACTCAACTGCCGCCAAGTCGGACGACCGTGATTGCATTGGTCACTGCGTTCGGTTTGCTCCATCTGGCGTAACAAGGCGTTCATCTCCTCCAGTGTCAGATGGCGGTTCGCCCGCACCGCACCGTGACACGCCATAGTTGCCAGAATATCGTGATGAGCGCGTTCTAACACGTCCCTACCGTTGCCAGTTTGCGCTAAGTCAGCCAATACGCTCCGTGCCAATGCCACGGCATCGCCCTGCACCAGCGCACTGGGAACGGCACGCACCGCCAGCGAATGGGTGGAAATCGGCGTAACCTCCAGCCCCAGCGCGTGCAGCGTTTCGGCATGGACTTGGGCGGTGGCCATTTCTTCGGGCGTGGCAGAGAACGGCGTGGACAACAGCAGGGGCTGGCTGCTCAATAACGCCGATTGGCTGAATTGTTGTTTCAATCGCTCGTAAACAATGCGTTCATGCGCCGCGTGCATATCCACCAGAATCAAGCCCTGCGTGTTTTCCGCCAAAATGTAAATGCCCTGCAACTGGGCTAATGCCCGACCGAGCGAGAAATCTCGACCACCCCCTTCCCCTCCTTGATAAGGAGGGGTGGCAGCGAAGCTGACGGGGTGGTTCTCTCCCACAGGGAGAGGGGGTAAAACGGGTTGCAGCGGTAACGGCAGCGGCAAGGGGCTGGTATTCCCTCTCCCTGTGGGAGAGGGCAAGGGTGAGGGTTCCGGCGGGGGCGCAATCATTTCCCCCGCACGCGGAACCGCCAACGCGCTTTCAATCGCATTGCGCACGCCGTGGTGAATCTCACGGCTATCCCGAAAGCGCACTTCAATTTTGGTCGGATGCACATTCACATCAACCCGCTGCGCATCCATCGTCAAAAACAGTACGTAAACCGGCTGCCGCTGACCGTGCAACACATCGTCATACGCGGTGCGGGCGGCGTGGCTGATGGTTTTATCGCGCACAAAACGCCCGTTCACATACACAAATTGGCAATCTGCCCGCGCCCGCGCTGCATCCGGCAAACCCACGCGCCCGTGCAAGTGCAAATGCCCGTAATTCCAGTCCAATTCCACCGAATTGTGGATAAATTCCGCACCCAACACATCGCCAATACGCTGATGAATGCGTTGATGAATATCGTTGCAACGCCGCCATTGTTCGATGAGCTTGCCTTCGTGCCAGATCGCAAACGTGACATCGGGGCGGACGAGGGCATGGCGGCGCACGGCTTCCACGCAATGGGCCAATTCGGTGGCATCGCTTTTCAAGAATTTGCGCCGTGCGGGGGTGCTGAAGAATAGCTCTTTGACTTCAACGGTCGTGCCTTGGCTGCGGGCTACGGGTTTGATTTCGCCCGTTCCACCATGCAGCATATACGCGGAATTTTGACCTGAATCGCTTGCAATGCGCGTCAATACTGCACACTCAGCTATCGAGTTGATAGCAGCCAGTGCTTCACCACGAAAGCCCATTGTGCCGACCGATTCCAAATCCTGCAAGCTGGCGATCTTGCTGGTGGCGTGGCGGTGAAAGACCAGCGGCAGTTCTTCCGGCACAATGCCCATGCCGTCATCTTCCACGCTGATGAGCCGCACACCGCCTGCCAATAAGCGCACGGTGATGTGGGTGGCTCCGGCATCGAGTGCGTTATCGACCAACTCACGCACCACGGATGCAGGGCGTTCTACCACCTCGCCCGCTGCGATTTGGCTAATCAGAACATCGGGTAATTCACGGAGAGGGCGGCGGCTCACAGTTTGCCGTATTGCGTACCACCGATCATGATGCCACCATCCAGCGGTGCGGCATCGGATTCATATTCTTTGTCCCCGACATGCAGCGGCGGCGGTGCTTTGCCTTTGGTGAGCGCGTTCATGAAGGCTTTGACTTCGTCTTCGGATACATCGTCGATCCCGGGGGTGACAGGGGGCGGGGTGGCTGTTGCCGTCACCGCACGGCGTGGCAAGCGTGATGGACGCACCAGCGCGTTCGGGTTTGGTGCCGCAGTGGGTGCAGTGGGAGCGGTGGGGGCTGCGACGGCAGCGGTATCGGTGGCGCGGTTTTTTTGTTCAAACTGGTTTTCCCAGTCGTTCACACGCCAATAAGTGGCTTCAATCACAATACCGTAACGTTTATAGGCGTTGGTGCGCATGGCGCGTTCTAAATCACCAAAATTATGGGTACGCGTACTGTCTCCCAGTACAAAGGTTTTACCCACATCAAACATGGCAATAAAACGATGATGACGCTCATCCACTGGCATCACCTTAAATTTATACATACTGCCGATGACATTCATCGAAAGAAATGTCTCTCGAATCGACTGGTAAAGCATTTCTCGCCGAAAATTCTTGCGCTCTTCCAGTGTCATCCGCTGGGAGACACCTAAACCCATTTGGGTGGCGGGCGCGTCCGAGAAGGCGACCTTTTCAACAGGAGGCTTATTTTTGGGCTTGGATCGAAAGAGGGAGAATAGAGACATGAGCATTCGATAAAAAGAACATCTTACATGGTACTGTGATGGTATCGCGAAACTGTTTGACCCTCAGTATTAAAGGAAAATCCGGTATTTTGACTATGCAACTCCAAGAAATTCTCTATTCCCAAGGTTTTGGTACGCGGCGGGTATGTGCCGGACTTATCCAACAAGGGCATGTTCAGATTTATGTCGATGAATCGGGCAATAAGTCAGAAACACCGCTATTATCCACGGAATCCGCTATGGATATAGGAGCAAATGAATTAAAAAATTTCCGTTTTCGCGTACAGGGTGCGGATTGGGAATATTGTGAAAAGGCCTATTTAATGCTGCATAAACCTGCGGCCACTGAATGCTCACAAAAGCCTTCGACTTACCCCAGTATTTATACGCTATTACCGTCACCGCTGCGGATGCGTCCGCAAAAAAGTGCGGTACAAGGTGTGCAGGCGGTGGGACGATTGGATCAGGATACCACGGGTCTTTTGCTGTTGAGTGATGACGGTCAATTCATTCACCGCATGAGTTCGCCCAAAAAACACCAGCCCAAAGTGTACGAAGTCACGGTCAAACATCCGCTGGACGACAAGCAAGTTCAGTGCCTGTTAGCAGGCGTGGTGCTGGACGATGACCCCAAACCGGTACGCGCCGCAGCGTGTGAAATGGTGGAATCGCTCCATCTCCGCCTCACGCTGACCGAAGGCAAATACCACCAAGTCAAGCGAATGCTGGCGGCAGTGGGCAATCGGGTCGAAGGGTTGCATCGTTCGCGCATTGGTGATTTGGAATTGCCCGCCGATTTAGCCGCTGGGCAATGGCGTTGGCTGCGAGCCGATGATTTAGCCAAATTGGGAATCCAACCCAAGTAAGTCCGGTAAAAAAGGTAAAACTGTTTTTCGTCAAGGAATAGACGGGGCGTACTGGCTACACTTTGGATTTACGCGATCAAAGTGAGCTTCTGTGAAATTCCTTCCCCTTCTCTCTCTTCTCTTGGTGGGCGCGGTGCATGCCATGTCATTGGCTCCCACACCCGCCCCTGCTAAACCTGTTGCACCGGCATCGGCTCCTGATGCGGCCTCTAAATACCCCATTTTTATTTTGAATTCGTTGGATGCGACCGTGAGCGTCGTTGACCCCATCACATGGACGGAAACCCAGCGCATCAACACGGGGAAAGAGCCGCACCATTTGTACCTCACCCCCGATGAAAAATCGCTGATTGTGGCGAATGCGTTGAGCGATTCGCTCACCTTCATCGACCCCAAAACCGCCGAAGTGCAGCGCACGGTCACGAAAATTATTGACCCCTATCACCTGCGCTTTTCCCCCGATATGAAGTGGTTTGTGACAGCCGCGAATCGCCTCAACCATATCGACATCTACCACTGGGACGGTACGGATATGAAGCTGGCGAAACGCATTCCCACCAGCAAAACCCCCAGCCATTTGTGGATTGATACCGCGAGCACGGTGGTTTATAGCTCGATGCAAGATAGCAATGAAATCGTGGCGATTGATCTCGCTACCCAAACGCTGAAATGGCGCTCCAAAGTCGGGCCAACGCCAGCGGATATTTTCGCTACGCCGGACGATAAATTCTTGCTGGTCGCGCTCACGGGTGGCGATAGTGTCGAGGTGTATGACCTGACGGGGACAGCACCCAAGTTGGTCAAAACCATCAAAACGGATAAAGGAGCGCACTCTTTCCGCGCAGCCGGCGACAAGCGCCATGTGTACGTGAGCAACCGCGTAGCCAACAATATCAGCAAGATCGACTACCAAAGCATGACGGTCGTGGATTCGCTTCCCGGCCCCAGCGGGCCAGATGATATGGAAATCACCGCCGATGGGAAGACGCTGTATGTCGCGTCGCGCTGGGCGGGTAAGATGACCATGATTGATATTGCCACGCGCCAAGTTGTGCGCCAAATCAAGGTCGGCAAATCACCGCACGGAATTTGGACACTGAACCATGCGCCACGCCAATAAGCTTGTTGCGATTCTCTGCGCTACGGTTTCAATAGCTACCCATGCAAGTACAACGTGCGCTCCGGTGTATCTCACATTTGATACGGGTCACATGGGGGTTGCGCCACTGATTGCGGATATTTTGAAACGCCATAAAGTGCGCGTGACATTTTTCGCAGCGCACGAGCGTACCCAAGTGGGCGATGGTTCGCTGGGTACGCATTGGGCAAGCTGGTGGAAAGAACGCGCCGCCGAGGGGCATGAATTTGCCTCGCACACCTATAACCACGTTTATTGGCGTGGAGAAAAGCATTGGAATACCACGCTCGCCGCCACCTATTGCGATGAGCTAAAACACGCCAGCCAACGCCTGCAAGAAATGACGGGGAAAGCACCGCTCCCCCTGTTTCGCGCCCCGGGTGGCAGAACCGCACCACCGCTTTTAGCCACCGCGAAAAACTGCGGTTATACGCACGTCGGCTGGTCACCCGCTGGCTTTTTGGGCGATGAATTGCCTAGCGAAAAATATAGCAATAAAACCTTATTGGATAAGGCATTGCGCGATATTCGAGCCGGTGATATTCTGATGGCCCATTTAGGCATTTGGTCACGCAAAGACCCGTGGGCTCCGACGGTGTTAGAGCCGTTGATTACGGGTTTGCAAGCCAAAGGATTTTGTTTTAAGACGCTGCGGGAACATCCTGAGTTGGGGCGCATTCAATTTTAAGAAAATGGTGAGGCATATAAAATAAAATGGAATACCTTCTTAATCTTTTCTCCAATGCCCAGCAAGCGTTATTTGAGGCGCTGGTTCAGCCGTTGATTTTTGCGATGGGGCTGACGAATTTTCTGGAAGACGGCTACACCGCCACGGGCTGGCTGTTGGTGGGGTTGTTGCAGTTGCTGGTCATGCTGACGGTGATTGGTCGTTTGCAGCGTTGGCGACCGGTGGAGGCCGTTACCGACCGTTCCGCGATACGGGTGGACGTGATTTACACCCTCATTCAGCAGTTGGGCATCTTCCGGCTGGCGATTTTCTTCACGCTGACCCCTTTATTCGATGAGCTATTCGGAATGCTGCGCATGGCGGGGTGGACAACGTGGCATTTGGATGGTTTGATTCCGGGTCTCACCCATCTACCGTGGGTGAGCTTTTTGCTCTATCTGCTGGTGATGGATTTTGCCAATTACGTCATCCACCGCTCGCAGCACCAGTTTGAATGGTGGTGGGCGCTGCATTCGTTGCACCACTCCCAACGCCAAATGACGATGTGGACGGACAACCGCAATCACCTGCTGGACGATGTAGTGCGTGAATGCTTGTTCGTGATACTGGCGCAGATTATTGGCATTCCACCCGGTCAATACGTGGCGATTGTGGCGATTACGCAGATTTTGGAAAACCTCCAGCACGCCAATGTGCGGCTTTGGTTCGGTCATGTGGGGGAACGGCTGGTGGTAAGCCCCCGTTTTCACCGCCTGCACCACAGTATCGGCGCGGGGCATGAGTCGATTTCCGATGGTAAAACAGTGTTGGGTGGACACAATTTCAGCGTTTTATTTCCGTGGTGGGATATGCTTTTTGGCACGGCCAATTTTGAAAAACGCTTTGATGCCACCGGTATCCGCGACCAAGTCGAGCAAGGCCGTGACTACGGCACCGGTTTTTGGAATCAACAATGGTTGGGACTGAAGCGCCTCGTAGGGCGTGCCTAAAAAACGCTTCGCATGAAACCACTGAAACCCCTTTTTGATTCGTTCTGGCGTGCGGTCGCCTACTGCCTCCGGCCGGATGTGCTGATTTTTCTGCTCGTTCCGTGGGTGGTGGTAACAGCGATTACGCTGGGTTGGTGTTATTTCTACTGGGCTAAGGCGTTGATAGTCATGCAATCGTGGCTAGGGGCTTCTGAAAGCGTCAATTTCATTTTGCACTGGTTGAACAATAGCGGCCTCAACTTGCAAAAGACCTTGCCATCGTTGGTACTCATTTTTATCATGATTCCATTGGTGATGATGGCTACCTTGCTCTTTATGGGGCATGTGGCGACTCCGCTGCTGGTCGATTTGGTGCGGGTACGGCGCTTCGTCAAACTGGAAGCCAAGCGCAATACGTCCCTGTTGCACCATGCAGGCTGGTCGGTGTGGCATACCATCCAGCTTTTACTGGCATTGGCATTGGCGGCTCCGGTGTCTATTTTGCTGCCCCCTGCGGGATTTTTGATTATGCCGGTGCTGGGCGGCTGGTTCACGGCACGCATTCTGAGCTTCAGTGTGCTGGTACAGCATACGACGAAAGCAGAACGCCAAACCATCATGGCGGAACACGATATTCCCTTTGCCACGATGGGGGTCGTCGGGGGTTATCTGAGCTTGGCTCCCTCCTTGATGGGTATTGCGATGGCGTGGTTGTTTTCCGATGTCATGGTATGGGTTCCTTCGGCGATTGGATGCTATGTGTTGATCGTGGGGTTTTCGATTTTGTGGTTTACGCACTATTCGCTCCCCATTCTGCAAAAAATGCGCAACGATCAAAAAGCCAAGCAAGATGCAGAACTAGAGAAGAAAGCCAAAGAAAAAGTGGCGCTGGATGCCATGAATGCAGCGGAAGCGAATCGCAAAATCGCCATGAATAACGCCCTGCAAGAGCTATCAAAACCCGCTCCCCCCAAATTAACAGGATGGAAGAAGTTTATGGCGAGCTTCAAGAGCAAAAAACCCGACCCCAATAAACTGGCGGCGGAAGAAATTGCCAAGAAAGCCAAAGCCAAAGTCGCACTAGAGGCACTGGAAGCCACCGATGCCGCACAAAAAGCCGCCCTGGACAGTGCCAAGGCATCGATCCCCAAACCAGCCCCTAAACTGACGTGGTGGCAAAAACTTGGTGCAGATTTAGCCAAATTGGTGCATAAAAAGTAATTGATACACAATATGCACCAAATCAGTGATTTTCATTCCCACTGCACCCAAAGGGAACGTCTCGTGAAGCCCCGTGAAAAAATGGGCGAAAATGCAGGACGCACTGGCATGAAAGCTGCATCAGCCTGCTTACATTTTTTGTGTAGATTTTTTGTAACCGAAAACAGGAGTAATTTGAATGGCAACAACCGTCGCAGATGTGATGAAAATGGTGAGCGAGAGCGAAGTCAAATTTGTAGACTTCCGTTTCACGGATACCCGTGGTAAGTGGCAGCACATCACTGCGCCCGTATCGCAGTTTGACGAAAGCAAATTTGAAGAGGGACAGGCTTTTGACGGTTCCTCCATCGCTGGCTGGAAAGGTATCGAAGCTTCTGATATGTTGCTGATGCCCGATGCAAAAACCGCTTTCCTCGATCCGTTCATCGAAGAAACCACTTTGGTTTTGATATGTAACGTGGTGGACCCCACCGATGGCAAAGCGTATGAGCGTGACCCCCGTTCCATCGCCCTGCGTGCAGAATCCTACCTGAAACAATCCGGTTTGGGTGACACTGCTTTCTTCGGCCCTGAACCTGAATTTTTCTTGTTTGATTCCGTGCGTTGGAGCACCGAACCCAACAACACGTTCTACGCCATCGACGAATACGAAGCACCTTGGAACAGCGGCGCGACACTCGAAAATGGCAACCGTGGTCACCGTAACCGCGTCAAAGGCGGCTACTTCCCCGTTGCTCCTGTTGATAGCACCGTGGCGATTCGTAACGAAATGTGCTTGGTGTTGGAAGCCGTTGGCATTCCCGTTGAAGTGCATCACCACGAAGTGGCTGGCGCGGGTCAATGCGAAATCGGTACGAAATTCTCCACCTTGGTTGAGCGTGCTGACTGGACATTGTTGCAAAAATACGTGATCCAAAACGTAGCCGACGCTTGCGGCAAAACCGCAACCTTCATGCCCAAGCCCTACGCTGGCGATAACGGCTCTGGTATGCACGTTCACCAATCCGTATGGAAAGACGGCAAAAACCTGTTTGCTGGTGACCAATACGCGGGTTTGAGCGAGTTTGCCCTGTACTACATCGGCGGTATCATCAAGCACGCACGCGCTTTGAATGCGATTACCAACCCCGGTACCAACAGCTACAAACGTCTGGTTCCCCACTTTGAAGCGCCCGTGAAATTGGCTTACTCTGCCAAGAACCGCTCTGCTTCCATCCGTATCCCCAACGTAGCATCCGACAAAGCACGCCGTGTGGAAGCCCGCTTCCCCGATCCATTGTGCAATCCTTACCTCGGTTTTGCCGCGTTGTTGATGGCGGGCTTGGACGGCGTGGAAAACAAAATCCACCCCGGTGAAGCCGCATCCAAAGACCTCTACCATCTGCCCCCAGAGGAAGACAAATTGGTTCCCACCGTTTGCTCCAGCCTCGACCAAGCTTTGGCTGAGTTGGACAAAGACCGTGCCTTCTTGACCAAAGGCGGCGTGTTCACTGAAGCGTGGATCGATTCTTACATCGACTTGAAGATGCAAGAAGTGACCCGTAGCCGCGTGGAAGTATCTCCTGTTGAGTACGACATGTACTTCTCGCTGTAAAAATTACTGCTCCATGATATAAAAGGACGACCTAGGTCGTCCTTTTTTTTGGGGTAATCCATGAAATCTATTGTCTCTGTTGTTTCTTTACGAAGGGGTTCGTTCCCGCTGACGTTGTGCCTTGCTCTTTGTACCTCACTGGCTGCTACGTCCACCAGTTGGGCGCAGGAACGCGACCGCAATATCTACCGTTGCCCGACGAATCCACAAAACGGCGCATCGCCCGAATACACCAACACCATCACCCCCGCCCAAGCGCAGGCACGCAACTGCAAACTCGTTACGGGTGGTAACGTCACGGTGATGGGGCAAACCGCTTCACGCAAAGCGAACCGCAGCGGGACGACTACCGCATCGGCTACTTCGCCTGCCAGCGCACCGCGTGTCGATGTGGCGGATCAGCGTGTTAAGGATTCCGATTCGCGTACCATTTTGCAATCCGAATTGCGCAAAGCCGAAGCGCATTTGGCGGAATTGCAAAAAACCTACAACAACGGCGCACCGGAAAAACTGGCATCCGAAGTCGCTAACCCGCAAAAATACCAAGACCGCATCGCCGAACTCAAGGCCGCTATGGGTCGGGATGAAAGCGACATCGCCAGCATCCGCCGTGAATTAAGCCGTTTACCTTGAATATGGATATGCAGTTCATTGCAATTCCATTGGCATGGGTCATCGCTTCTTCATTGAATCCGGCAATGGCACAAGAACGTGTCTACCGTTGCGGCAATAAATTTAGCAATACGCTAACCCCCGCACAAGCACAGGAACAGAAATGTACTTTGTTTACGGGGTCGGATAAATTCACGGTCGTTCCAGCCTATCCAAACCCGCATCGGGTGAATCCCGCTGCCAACCCTACACCGGCTCGTGCTAATGTGCCGCCTGCGGATACACCCCATGCTGCCAAAGCTGCCGCTGACCAGCGTGTCAAAAACGACCGTTTGCGTGCGGATTTGCAAGCTAAATTGAAAAAAGCGAAAGCAGAACATAGCAATTTATTGCAGCAGTACAACGGTGGTAAGCCAGAAAAGCAATTAGAGGAAATATTCTCGCGCTCTGCATACGATGATCGCGTTGCCAATATCAAGATGGCTCTTGACCAGAAAAAGGCTGAAATCAATGAAATTGAAGGTAAATTGAAGCGTTTACAGTGAAAAAAAATACCACTCCATCTTCCCCCCATAAAACCCGATTCGCCGCGTATGACCAACTGGCTTCGTTGATTGCGGTTATCAGTCCTTCCGGTCGTGTAGAGTTTTTGAACACGGCGTTGGAGGATGCCGTCGGGCTTTCTCAGCGTTTGATACGTGGCTCTAATCTGAAAGATGCCTTCACCAGCCCGAATATGCTCGAAAAAGCCCTTGCTGGAATTGAAGAAAAGGTTTTTTTCACCCTGCGGTATGACGCATTTTTGAAGCGTCTGGGCAATGAACCCTTGCCCGTTCACGTCACCATCAGTACGGCAGAACCCTCGCCCGAAATGATTGTGGAGATGGTTCCACTGGAGCAGCAAACCCGCCAAGACCGCGAGGAGCGTTTGGCGGAGCAAGCGCAAACCAATAAGGAGCTGATTCGCAACCTCGCCCACGAAATCAAAAACCCGCTGGGCGGCATTCGCGGTGCAGCGCAGTTGCTGGAAATGGAGATGGGCGGTGATATGGCTCCGCTGCGGGAATACACGCAAGTCATCATCCATGAAGCGGATAGGCTGCAAAGTTTGGTGGATCGGCTACTCGCGCCCCACCGCAAGCCGCACACGGTGAGCGATGTCAATATCCACGAGGTGTGTGAACGTGTGCGCTCGCTGATTTTGGCAGAGTTCCCCAAGGGCTTGAGCGTGGTACGGGACTACGATACCTCCATCCCCGAACTGCGCGGCGACCGTGAACAGCTCATTCAAACCCTGCTCAACATCGCCCACAACGGCGCACAAGCCTTGGCTGAACGCATGGCCAACGGGGACGCGCAACTCATTTTCCGCACCCGCGTGGTACGCCAAGTGACTTTTAGCAAACAACGCTATCGGTTGGCACTGGAATTGCATGTAATCGACAACGGGCCGGGCATACCGGACTCGATCAAGGATCGCATTTTCTATCCGCTGGTATCGGGCAGGGATGGTGGTTCAGGACTGGGATTGACGTTGGCGCAAACATTTGTACAGCAGCATTCTGGTTTGATTGAGGTGGACAGTGTGCCCGGTCGCACGGCTTTCAAGATTTTGATTCCGTTGCCGTGATTGCCCTGAATACCTTGAACTAATAACTGAGAGACAAATCCCATGAAGCCCATCTGGATCGTAGATGATGACCAATCCATCCGCTTTGTGTTGGAAAAAGCGTTGTTGCGTGAACGCCTTCCCACCCGTAGTTTCTCCAATCCGCGTGATGTACTAGCCGCCTTGCAAACCGCGCCCGATGAGGATAGCCCGCAGGTACTGGTCAGCGATATTCGGATGCCGGGCGGTTCGGGGTTGGATTTATTGGAAAAGGTCAAAATCCGCTATCCGGGTCTGCCGGTCATCATCATGACCGCGTATTCCGATTTGGATAGTGCCGTGAGTGCGTTTCAGGGCGGGGCGTTTGAGTATCTACCCAAGCCGTTTGATTTACCCAAAGCGGTGGAACTGATTCGCCGCGCGGTGGAAGAAAGCCAGCGCGAAGAAATCGTCGAAGACCGCATCGAAGAAGCACCCGAAATGCTGGGGCAAGCACCAGCGATGCAGGATGTGTTCCGCGCCATCGGTCGTTTGAGCCAAAGTTTGGTAACGGTGATGATTACAGGCGAAAGCGGTTCGGGTAAAGAATTGGTTGCCCGCGCCCTGCACAAGCACTCAGCCCGCGCCAATGGGCCATTCATTGCCATCAATACCGCAGCGATCCCGAAAGATTTGCTCGAAAGCGAACTATTCGGACACGAGCGTGGCGCGTTCACCGGAGCGCAAACCATGCGGCGTGGGCGCTTTGAACAGGCGGATGGCGGCACGCTGTTTTTGGATGAAATCGGCGACATGCCGTTTGAATTGCAAACCCGTTTGCTGCGCGTGTTGAGCGATGGGCATTTCTACCGTGTAGGCGGACACAGCGCCATCAAAACCCAAGTGCGCGTGATTGCCGCCACCCACCAAAATCTGGAACAGCGCGTAAAAGATGGCGTGTTCCGCGAAGACTTATTCCACCGCCTGAACGTGATTCGCCTGCGCCTGCCCCCGCTGCGTGAGCGCAAAGAAGACATCTCCATGCTAACGCGGCATTTTCTGCAAAAAAGTGCGCAGCAGTTGGGCGGTGAAACCAAGCGCCTTTCCGATGCGGCGTTGGCGTGTTTGGAAACTTTCCCGTTTCCGGGGAATGTGCGGCAATTGGAAAATATCTGCCATTGGCTGACGGTAATGGCTCCCTCGCAAGTCGTGGAACCGGATGATTTGCCGCCGGAAATTATCCCCACCGCTGCACCTGCATCCGTGGCTGTGCCTGCCGTGATTCCCGCAACCGTTGCAGCAGAAGCACCTATTTCGATAGCCAAACCCGCCAAATCCAATGCGATAGCCGATTCAGATTCAGGTAATTGGGAAGAATTATTGGAATTAGAAGCCCGTAATATGCTGGAATTGGGGCGTACCGATGTCTGGAATGCGATCATCGCCCGCGCTGAATCACGCTTAATTTTGGCGGCGCTTGCCAACACCAAAGGCCGCCGCATCGAAGCCGCCACCCAACTCGGAATCGGGCGCAATACGATTACACGCAAAATTCAGGAGCTGGGGTTGGAGTGAAGGCTCTACTACTTCCGTACTTCCGTTCAAAACGGCAGCAAGCGGAAGCACAGCATGGCGATGAGGGTCGGTAGTGCCGCGCCTGCCAGTAGCCCGATGGGGGAAATAGCGCCTTCGTGAAAGGTGCTTTTCAAGATCGAAGCACCTGCCGGATTCGGGGCGTTTGCGATGATGGTTAAACCACCGCCCGTTACTGCGCCCGTGAGCAAAGCATATTGAAATTCTGGCGACAACCCTTCCACCAACGAAGCGAGATAGGTTAAAGCGGCGTTATCCGTCACCGCAGTTAAGGCGATTGCACCGAAATAAACGGAATCTGCACTCATGCCCATGAGCAAAGGTTGCAACCACCATTGCTGCATTCCACCCAATACCACCAGCCCCCCCAGAAAAAAGGCTACCAGCAACCCTTCACGCAGAATAAGGGGATTTTGAAAAGTGGGGTATGCCGTGGCAACCCCCATAAACAGCAAAAAGATACCCATGAATGCAGCGGGGTGGTGGGAGAAAACCACAATTCCCACCATAAACAACAAATGCAGCAACACCATCCAAAACGGTACGCCCGTGTAAGGCGATTGGCTGGCGATTTTCATGCGTTTAATATCCGGCGCAAAAGCAATCGTCATGATGGTGGTGCTGATAAACACCGCCAGCGCTGCTTTCCAACCAATGTGCGTCAGCATATATTCCATATCCAGCCCCCATTTGCTGGCAACCATCAGCACGGGCGGGGCGGCAAAGGGGGTCAGCGTGCCGCCAATGGAGATGTTCACAAACAATGTCCCCAAAGCCGCATATTGCAGACGGCGTGGCGCTTGGGCAAATACCGTATCTTTGAGCAACAAGGCGGCTAACGTCATAGCAGCCGGCTCGGTAATAAACGAACCCAGTATCGGAACCAACGTCATGCAGGTCAAGAAAAAAGCCAACGGGCGCGGCAGCGGAATCCATCGGGTTACCGCCAATACACACCACGATGCAGCTTGTAACACAGGCTTACTTGCTGCGACCACCATAATGGCGAAGACAAAAAGCGGTTCGGTGAAGTTTTGCCCGTCTAAATACGCCATCGCATCGTGTTTACCGAGCATGGAAATCATAAAAACCACCAGCACCATCGCCCATACGCCAAATACGATTTCTACTTCGGCAAGCAAGTGAAATACCCCCGCATGATGGGGATGGCAGTGGGCGAGGTGTTCAAAAAACTTGGTGGAGAAAGTGTGCAGCAAGGCTAACGCAAATAGCACAGAGGCAACAACTTGCATGGTTTCCATAATTTTTCCTCAAGGCGCAAATATCTCAAATAGATAGAATAAAACGTGTGGTGATGATACCCGCTACCGTAAAAGCCAGTGAACCGATTAAATGCAGGCTGGCAGTTCCCAGTGCGAGTAAATAACGTTCTTGCATCAACATACCCACCACCTCGGCACTAAAGCTGGAAAAGGTGGTGAGCGCACCCAAAAAACCCGTCACCAAGGTGAGCCGCCATAGGGGATTCAATTCGGGCAGCGTTTGAAAAACCGCCACGCAAATACCGATCAAATAACCGCCTATCAGATTGGCTGCCAATGTCCCCCACGGTAATGTCGCACCCCCTGCGTTCAACCACAGCCCCAAACGCCAGCGTGCCAGCGCACCCAAACATGCGCCGAAGCAAATAGCGAGGATGGGGTGAATACTGGTGAGGCTAGTCGGGTTCATGGTGTAGCTTGGTCGAGATATTGGACAATACGGGGATAAGGATAAAGGATACAGCGATGGATATATTGTTACTAGTCGGTTGCCTCTTGGTACTGCTGCATTGGATGAAAACCCGTGATGAGCGGGTGCGTGTGGGTTTGCTTGCACGCCATTTAGGGCAGTACGAAATCGAAAAGCTCATGGCAACGATTGCCGATGGCTATGCGCGGGCGTTGGGCGAGACCGAT
>ERZ724506.160-NODE-160-length-26641-cov-8.010043_pt1 | contig 26641 bp, 13 predicted proteins | sample MGYA00376039_ERZ724506 | MGnify/ENA primary metagenome ERZ724506 (study PRJEB28724, sample SAMN07190887) | wastewater metagenome | isolation source: effluent of sewage treatment plant in Hong Hong | place: USA: Christiansburg, Virginia | collected 2016-03-01 ... | reverse complement strand
CCCAAACCCCAAACCCCAAACCCCAAACCCCAAAACCCAAACCCCATATATTTAAAATTTAAATTAAAAACGAAAATTAATAAAATGTTTTTGAAAAGTTATTGAGATGAGAACATTTGTACTAATATAGAGAACTAAGAATAAAGTAACAATGGCTCTCCAATACAGAAGAAGCCTTTCTGATAAGGAGACTGGGTCTGTAATCTTTGTCAGAACCATAACTATTCCTTCAGAAGCATTTGCAATTGATGTTAAGTTTAGTTTTGAGATCAAAATGATTTTTTTACTTACAAAGAAAGCAAATCAAAGAATTTAAATGTAGATGCTATCAAATTAAAGTTGCAGAGTATTAAATTGAAGATTTTCTAACCAGTTGAGTCTCCTTAAAAATGCACTTCAGAGTGTGAGTCCATAAGCACTGGAATTGATCGCAGTATTTCTTCAATCGAAAATAGTGATTCTGAGACTTGACCCAAAAATGGCTCCGAAAATAAAAGCAAATATTATACTGAATATTATGCAAATCATTGATCAATAAACTTTTCCTACATCTAACAAACCCTTGAACTTATTGAGTTCGATTAAGTAATTAATTGTGTTATTATTAGTTTCCGTCGGGGTAAAAGTTAGGGTAAAAAAGTATTCTATTTTGTTGAAATTTAACAATCGAAATTAAATTCAAATAAAAAACGATTAAAATATGAGTATTTTTTATTAATAATATATTTTAATAAATATTGTTTTAATTTAATAATTATTGATTTATTATAGGCATTTGCAGGAGCAATAGTCTACCGGACAAAGATTTTCCTGAACTTTAAAAAATTTAATATACTCTTTGAAATGTCCTCCATGATTGCATAGTCTACAGAAAAATTGCATTCCACTTACTTAAGTACTGCAAATGTCACAAATTGTAATTTCTTGGCATTTTGAACAAATGCCGTTTTTATTCTTTTGAACATTCTTTTTGCAATTTAAACATCTAAAATAAAACTAAGTATTTATTGTCGAAGTCTCTCTAATTGATTAGATAATACTATTGTGTTGAAAATATATTGAGTTTATGTTTAGATTAAATTCACTAAAAATATCAATAATTGTTGTTTCTATTTCTATCATCCATTGAGACTCTTCTTTAAATTATTCTCTAATCAGTAAGTAAAGGAAAAAGCCAAAAAAGTCATTTTAATCTATGTACTTCTATATAATACTTTATATTGTTTAATTCGTATAATCATAACTTAGATTTATTAAAGGTATATATTAGGAGTTAAAGGATTATATTAGTTTTTCCTGAACCATAGGGTCTATTAAAACTCTTTAGTCGTTTTAAATGATTATATTTTCATCCTTTATTAATTTTATGAGACTTTATCTTTATTTGAAATACATATTCATAATACCCTATTTTATTTTTTCTTAGTTTGTTTTTTGTGCTTATTGTTACTGAGTTAGATGATTTTATGCTAATTCGGCTTCTTTGAGTATTTTATAAATAAACTATATTTAATCTTAATACTTAACGTTTTTATCTTTTATGTACTATCCTATTGTTTTTAGTTTAAGCAATATCTAATGATTTTATGTCATTTTTACTAAATTTAAATAATAATTTATTTCTTGTTTAAAATCAGAAAAATATGATTCATTTTAATGCTCTAAAGGAAACTCGATTATTTTTTAGTTATTTAAAGCAAGTAACACGGTATTTAAGTTTTGATTGGTTGTAGTCAACACTAATCTATTATCAACTTTGCATTTATTCAACTCCTTAATTTTAATTTTCTTATTAGCAAACATCTCTTAAAATATAATTTTCTTCTGTATATTATCATAAAAGATATTCGCTATTTATTTTCTAGTTTTAATAAATTAATATTGAATATCAAAATAGTCATTTATATTCAGCAAGCATAACTCATGCTTTTCATTAGCATAAGAGATAGCTAAAAACTCTTAATTATTAATACTTAAGCATTTAATATAGGAAACCGATGTGAGTACTCTATGGGTGATTTATTACTCCAGCAAATGATTCCAAACAATAATATATTAATCTAAACTAGCTGAAAGGATTTGCTAGCCTTAAATACTCCACTCTAGTTATGTTATATTTTATTCATGACCTAGTTGATTAGAGATTTATTTCTATTTCTTTATGTCAAAGCTTATTAGTTTTTCTTTTTAAGCAAAAATTATTTAATTGTGATCAAAATTGTTTAATTTGAAAATCAGTAAATCAAAATCTGAGACCTTCTTATTAAATATTTATATTGTATTCAAAGTATCTATTATTGACAAATAGCCATTATTTTATCCAACAAAAATCAAATTGTTTCTTATTTCTAAAGCTCTTATCTCATTCTATAATTGAACTTTTATTTTTATTATTTTTAAATCGTCAATGATGATCTGAGTTAGATATCTATAATTTAAACTGCTAAAAATAATTGATTCTTTATTATAAACTTGAACAACATATGTTGGTTAGTTCTGAAGCCCAATTGTTTAGAGTAATGGCAAATCTTTTTTAGAGTAGTCATAGATTTTTATTTCTTTTTAATTTACATTTTTAAAAAATTTAGACCAATTTTTGTTATTTTTCAAAAAACTCTAAAAATATACTTTTTTAAGAATAACTCATATTTATTATAAATATACTATGTAAAACATTATTTAGATATGTCCGATGCTTTATTTAACAAAGATTTAAATTTCTCGTATTGCTAAGCATTTCAGCTAATTATTGGCTGCAAGTAAAGTAGTATTCCTGGCTCGAATTATTGAATGTTATATTGCTATGAACACTCTGGATTATAAACAATTCTCTCCATAATTTATAAAAAGTGGTCCATAAATACTATGATCTGATTATCCATGTCAAACTTACTAAAAAGTTTCATCATATTAATAGGATCTTACTAGAACATATTTTGTTCAAGTTGTTCTCAATGCTCTGTTATTTCTTTTGAAAATTATTTATCCTTTAAATAATAAAAAGCCCCTAATTGTTATAGAGTTTCCTATTATAAATGCTGTTAATTTTACACATTTTTTGTCAAATTAAAAATAATTTATTACTATTATTAATACTAAGGATATTATTCAATAAATTATTGATTAGATTTTATGGATAAATCTTCTATAAAAAGAAATAGTATTTTCTAATAAACTTTCTCTATATACTTAAGTTAATCTAAATTAATTAACTCCTTTTGATCAACAAAGCAAAACTAAACAATTTCTTCTATGTTTAAATTTATACTCTCATTTCTTTTTAAATAATGTTCAATTAATTAAACACTATAAAATAAAGTTTTAATATTCTAAAAACTTATATCATATTTACTATCCATGCTCTGTATAAAACCAATGTTTATAAATAGTTCTTTTAGTGCCCCATTTTACTTTTACGTCTAAAAACTAAACAAGTTCTCATTTTCTTTAATATTGTTGTTTTAGAACATAAAGATTACAGATATTACCTTCTAAATACCCTATAATATAACTAGCTCTAATTAAGAAACATTTTCAATATCCAAGTCAACTAATAATTCAAATAGAAATGCTATATATTTTAAAGATAAGTTTATTGTCTTAAAATACTTGTTTCACTTTAATTCAGAGAGAATATAAACTTATACTATACTTATGAAATCATCAACTTTACTAATAGTGTTATTTATTTCTTAAATAATAATTTCTTTATCTTTAAATCTATTGCCATACTCATATAATGTCTCAAAAAATATTTAAGCCTGATCCTATTCTAAATAGTTTAAGAGCTACTTTATTTGAAAAAAACTTGAGTTTTAAATTAGCCAGTTAATATACTACTTTAGAATCTATAGTTTTAAAGGCTCGTTTAAAGTGACGATAAGCTACACTAGTTTTTATTGTTATTTATTTTAAGAACAAATTATAAGTTTATTAAAAAGAACCACAATATTTTCGCTATTATTAAATTCAGATGTCATTATCAATTATATTGAAGAGTAAATTACTTCCCAACTAATAATTTTTATACTCAAAATTAATTCTTGTAAAAATAATTCGAAATTTTCTTTTAAATAGACATGAGTTTTGCTGATAGTAGTAAACTTTATTTGACTCAAATAAAGAGAAATTGTTTATGGAATTTAATTCTCCTAACATAACAATAAACTAAATAGTATATTGCCTTAGATAAACTAAATAATATTTTCTTACTGTAATATAATTTAATAAAGTTGCTTTTAATTCTTTTTATCTTACATATTGTATTAGAAAAAATATTAGCTGATGTTCATAGAGACATTCGGTTTCTTTATTTCAATACTATAGTAAGTATATAATATTACTATGCATAAAACTTATAAAATCTTAATCCAAAATATAGTTATTTTGGGCTTAATATTCTGCAAAAAAATGCATAGAAAATAAACATAATGCTTTTAAATAATAATGATTATTTGATGGTATTAGTAGTAGATTGTTTATATTAATCTTTGTTAACAATATTTTTCTTAAGCCAAATAATTGTTTTAAGTATAAATTTACTTAAGATATTAAATTCTAATCTGCATTAAATATATCATTTGGTATTGTTTTATTCTATTCCAGCTTATAAAACGTAAAAATAGTAATAATTTGAATTAATTTGTTCCTAAAAATATTCTCAAAAACTTAATTGTAAATCTATGCGGGGAAGTTTTGAATTTTACTGTAAACAATTTTTTTCATATATTTATAGAATTTACTAGTAGATTGATTAAAGAGATTTTCTATTGCCTATTATAAAAATTCTTATAAAACTTTCTTATTAAGACCAATTATTTTAATCAAGTAATCTAATTTTAATCCACTGTAATTAAAAATAGTATCTAATATTTAATCATAGTTATCATATGTGCTGTCTAATAATTATTATATTGTTTGTGATAGATTTTACTAATAACAAATTTGAATTATTGTTTAAAATAATTAAAACTTGTTATTAAATTAAAATCAAGATACTATAGATTATTGAGTTGTCTCATGTAGTTTTATTAAAGAATATTAGTCTTAATTAAAAAAAAGAAGAGATATTCCACCTTTATTTCTCAACAAATATTAATAATCACTTCCATGGAATTTAAAAATGAATTATATTTTGAGTGACTTTTACTGATCATCAATGATACTTTAAACAAAATCATTTAAGACTTCTTAGAAATTTTAAGTCAAACTGAAAATATGTTTCAATAAGTGCATAATAACGTTTTCAAAATTATCATATGAATAATTAATATTATTTAAAAATATTTAAAGCACTTATTAGTATTTATTAGTAAAGTTTTATATTGTTGTTATTAGTATATTGTTATTAATAATTATCTATATTATCTTTTATTATATAGTATCAATAGAGCTATTATTAAGCTATTGCTATAATAAAGCGTATAAGTCTTATATATTCTAAGCAAATTAATCATCTCATATTTAGAAATTAATATTACTTTCAAATAGATGCTAAAGTTAGCTAACCTATCTTTAGTCCTATATAAAAATCATATGATCTTCTATATAGTTCAATTGTTATATTTCTTTATAGTTTTAGATTTGAAAAGAAATAAAAGCATCTTACAAATCTTAATCATTCTGCATATCACTAAGGAATTGTTACTAATCTTATAATCAATTACTAAAATTCATTTTTATTAGAAATAATGTTTAGTTGGTTTTACAGATCATTACAGCCTATCTTTATTCAAAATAATTTTGATTTATTTAACTTTTTTTATCAACTATTATATCATTTACTTCGAATTTCTTTAGCCCAAGTTTTTATTAAATTTTTTATTTGTAACAAAAACTTCTTAGAACTAAATCATATATAAGTAAGTTATTGTCATTATCTATAATTAATATTAAAGAGTCATAAAGATACTTTATCATCATAATATTTGATGATTAAGAAGTCTCTTTTTTGAAAAAACTCAAAGCAAATGATTTTTATTGCTAAGTTTCAATAACGAGCTCATTTTATGTCCTATAACTAGTCATATTGAGGTTATATATGAATATTTTATCTTGATTTTTCTCACATAATAAAATTCTTAATTAATTCTAATCACAAGAAAGAAGTTCAAAATGTTAAAAACCTTAGAAATTTTTTGTTGTTTCAAAATCTTTTAATTTGTATTTAATTAAAGGAAATTCTTATTTTAATAGTTCTTCTTAATTAAGTTGTTAGTGATTTGATCTTAAACAGATTGCATAAATATATTTCTAATGGTCTAAAACTAATACATACTCTGACTAAGTCTCAACGTTTTAAACAAAAATTAATTTATTTAATACTGGCATTTAAAATCTAAAAAAAAACTAATCAGTATTATTTATGGAGAGATTTTCATTTTACTATAGAGTGTTAACAAGAATATCATTATTAAGATGTCTTATATAATAAACCATTACTTGTCCTTAGAAAAGGTAATTTTATTCTATTTTCTCCTCTGTAAAGTTTAGAGTTGCAACTCCTGTGTCTTTAACAATTATAGGACTAATTCTTACTTTTTCAAAATCAATTTACTGAAGAGCAATTTCCTAATAAACCTATGGTAATTCCATGATTATAAAATATAAATTTAAATGATAAGAACTAAAATTCCTTTTAATGATCTAGTTGGTCTTTAGGACAAAGAGTCAAGCAGCTATATATTCTTCAATAATTTAAAAAGATCTGAAAAAATGATGCTGATTAAGTACAACAGAAACCCAAAAATGATTACTCTTTAAGGTAACCCAAGAAGTAAAATAATTAGACAACGGCTTTAATATACCTTGAGATGAATGGCTTGAGTCCTAAGAATAGTTGCTGGACTTAATAAAGATAATAATTAAAAATCTAACTTAGATTATAAATAAAAATTACTTGGATAATTATTGGGAGTGTAAAGGAAAGGAATATAATTATTATAGCAACATGATATAAGAATCCTAAAAGACAATAGTATTTGGATGTTTTTTCTTTTTTCTCTTTTTGTTTTACTTTTATGAATATGTATAGCTTTATTACGGTGGTCTCATTTTATTTATTTATTCAATTTATAAGATATTTTATGGTTTATGTTTATTCTCAACTTAATATTAAGATCCTGAATTAATTTAATATGATTATAGTATATTAAGACAGATGCTATAAAATGAGGTTGACAAACACTAGTCTGAATTGTCATAGCATTAAGTATTACTTAATATAGGTTACTAGTGTCTTTGGATTGAAATACATGTGTTGAGAAAAGATAAGCAATCTTCCAATAATCAACAACACTAACTTATATTATTTAAATTATAATGAGGATAAATAATAAATATAGTAATTGAGCCTCAGCTTAGTTTTAGCAATCTCTGTGATCAGATACTTGATAAAATACAAACTAAAACTAAGACTATTAAAGAGTCTATGAAACAAATGACTATTAAACATGAAATAGTTTCTTTAACTCATACGACAATAATTTGCTATAAGAAAAACGTTAGCTTGAGATGCTGGTATAAGAATAATTTGTCTTATAAAAAACAATATAAAATTAGTCAATAGATACCTTCAACTGAGCACAAAAAACATAATAATAATATTTAAGAGAAATAGACGAATAAGAGTTTTAAATTAAGCTACTCAATGATCAAATTCAAAAAACATAATTACAGCTTAGATAAGATGAGGACAATCTTTAAATAATAATAGAAGAAAATGGTGTTTTGGATAGCTAAGTAATTAACTTAAACTAAAAAATAAATGAAAAAATCAAAGAAATGCAGGAAAAAGAAATAAGCTTATAGAACTAGTATAAAGATATAAAAAATCAAAATGATTAAGAAATAGTCAAGCTCTAAGAGGATAATGCTAGATCTTTAAACGATCTTTAAAATCATCATTCAAAAATACTAAATGATTTAGACAATGAGATCGAAATGTAAAACTAAGAAAATTAAAAAGAAATCTAAAATATAAATAAATTGTATTAACTGTTAGACTATAAAAAATAAGATTTTGAAGCCAAACTAAGGTAAGCAAAATAATAAATACATGATGAAATCTATGAAGAGTTTTAAATCAAGATAAAAGAAATTGAGGGATAAATAAGAGACTCTCAAGAACAGTTAATTAAGTTAGAAAACTATAATAAAAATCTTCAAAATGAATTAGGTGATAAGGAACAAAGATACTACTCCGAGATTAGAGATCTTGAGCAAGAGTTATAAGACATAACCTAATATATGCTAGAGATAGAGCAAGATAATAAAGATATTGGTTTTGAAATTGATATTGTTAAACAGAGATATAAAGAGGACCATTAAGAGATTCAAGAAATATAGAAAGATATTTTGATCTAGAAAGAAAAAATTTAAGCCTTTAAACAACAAAACTAAAAAACAATTATGGATTTATTATAAAAAAATAAAGAATAAGTGATTTATTATTCCGAAGAATTAAACTTGTTAGAAAAGAACATATATGATCTAGATAATCAATTATAGATAATGAGAGAATAGTAAAATAGAATAAAAATTTTAAATGAGCAAAAACTAAAAGCTATCAAATAACAAATAAACCATAACTTATAGCAAGCTTTTTAAGACCATGTCTCATTTGAAACTCCTTAATAAAGCTGAGTCTTTCAATCCTCAGAGTATAAAAGAAATCAAAGTTATTTGTATGACTAATAAATTTATTAATTCAATTTCTCAAAGGACCATATTTCAAGATCATGAATTTTAAAATGATTTTCTCTGCTCAAAGGATCATTTAGATATGTCTTGCAAAAATGACTTGATCCTTTTTAAAGACTTTTTTCTATAAATAATCCATAGTGATCTTCTGAGCCAAAACCAAAGCCTTAGTAATCATGAAAGCAGTAAAACTAATTTAAAGAAGATGATCTGAATACCTTGAGCTCTTTCTCATTTATTATTGAGTATAAAAAAGATTGTCCGTTTCCAAAGAAGTCATTTGTTTATTCCAGACTATGGGTAAAAAATCCTCCGAAAATTCCACCCAAATCATCTCTAAGAACCAATATAAATTTATTATAGTTTTTAGTTTTCTAAAGCAAGCTTGTTAAAATACGTATTAAGAGATCTGCCATCATTTTCAAAATCAAAAAGCAAAATCCATTTATTTTGTTGTAATAAAAGAGGTAGAAAGGAAATTATTATGTCTATATGCTATTTGTTTATAAGTTTTGATTTAATTTCTTATACAGTTTATTATTCCTTTGATCCTTAAGAAATCTCAGTCTGACTTCCTTTTTATTTTAAATGAAGTTATTTTAGAGTATTTATTTAATTGCCAACAAAATCTGGAAAGGTTTATTTGAATGGGACCTTACATTAATTATTTATCTATGATATGCATGTTGGATTTTAAAATTTGAATCCGAAGATCTTTTCAAACAAATGAATATTTTGATGCAATAAACAAAGAATTTAATGAGAGTTGTATTGCTCTATATTATCGCTCTTAGTTATTATTTTTAGCATAGCATTGTAATTAATATCATAAAATGAGACATTTGTTCGTGATTTAGATCTATCAACTCTATCTTATAATTTCTTTATATTTGTATTTATATTATTCTTAATTAAAGTTGTTATGTGGAATTTTTGTTCATTTAAATAAAGATTATTCATTAGATCATAGTTATTTATTTTAAAAGAAATACTTGCCAAATAGTTTTAATTATTTCTTGCTTATTAAATGAGCTCCTTACCTCAAGTGTCAGCATAGTATTGATACCCAGTATTCCATAAGCGTATTTCAACATAGTAATTATTATCAATTTGCTTTATATTTACATAATCAAAAATATCTCTAAAGTCGACAGAAATTGATAACTTAGTGTTGTAGAAAAAGCTTTAATCCGTTTAATTTATAAATCCCTTTACTTTTTGGTTTAAGGGATCAAAAACTATTTCATTCTCTGTTATATACAATTTGCCAAACACTTCCCCCAGATTTGTAATGAAATTCACCAGAAAAATAGATGGATCTTCTTGTGCAAGAATATCTTCAAATCTCACAATGCTCAAATCAGAATAATGAATTTATCAAAACATAGATAAATCTTTTACATTTTTCTCATTTAATAATACAATCTTATTACACTACATTTCCTTTGTTGATAATAAACTTTGAATCCTTATCCTGCAAATTGGGAATAATAATATCATCTACAGATACCTTAAGTGTTTTAGATAGCTCTTATAAACTAATGCTCTCATAACAATGATAAACTAAAAATGGAAAAATCTCATTTATCTTATATGTCTCAAAATGATTTTGCTTATAAATTTACTTCTAAAAATGCGGGATTTTCAGTTTCAACGTTGGATAAATCTGTTAAGGATTATAATTGCTGCTTAAGCTGGTTAACTATTTTTCTTATCATTATTATATTTATTAATGACTTAAAATACTGAAGATAAAAAGGAGGTAATAAGCTGAATAAATCTTACTAGAGCCCAAATGAAAGAAAATTTAATAAGAAATATAAGAAATTCAGAAGCTAAAGCAATTATTTCTTTGGAACTCATGGAGAAATAATTATTAGGGTCGATTCCATCAGAAATTAAATAGTTGAATTGCAAGAGACTTCAATAATGTGGTTTTGATTTTGTGGCTTTATTTGAGTAGGTTAGTTAGAATACAAACATTAAGACTATTCCATACAACTAGCAGAAAGCACTTTACCAAACTGCGCCTTAGACTAACAGATGTAAAACACCAAATAAGGAGGAGGTTTCTGCACAAAAAATAGAAAAGCTAAAAGAGATGAGCTCTAGTAAGCAGCTAAGATGGAAATACTAAATAATTATTTTAATTTTAATTATATATTATTTTGAGATTTAGTTTATAATTTGTGAATCCGTTCTCATAATACCATTCTGATAATAGGTAGCTCACAATTATTATGTTTGCCAATAATGTCTGTGTTAGTCCAAGGTATTGATAATCTATGCTGTATATGTACTAATGCTGAGAATAATGATAGGATAGTCCATTGTTGATTAGATTTACAATTGACTTTAAAATATAAATATGGTCTTTTTCCTCGAAGATTTGATCTTTTTATTTCCTTACACTAGCTGAATCCTTAGAAGTACCACTATTGTTCTAAATAATAAAGTGAATAAATAGCAATAGTTCTTAATAAAAATCTTCGCTACAAATATTATGAACTTTATATAAGAACAAAGAAAGTGATTTGAATATAGATAACTTTGGTTATTTTGATTTAACTTCATTATTATATTGTTATTTTTATTGTTCTTTTATAACATCTATTATATGCTATTTTATTACAATGTCCTCAATGTTAAAGTTTTCTAAATATTTTAATAAACTCTCTTCTGTTAGTTATTTATCTTTTTCAGAAAAAGCATTGTTAAATATTAGAAACTTTTTCCATTTTTCTTCAAACACTTTTTTTCATTATTCGATTTTTTTCTTTTATTTTTTGCTGTTTTATATACTAGAGTTTTATTGACTCTAAAAACTTTCTTTAAGATTTATTTTTTCAGGGTGTCTTGTCAACAAATGTAATCTTAGACTTTTAAACTATTTAAAATAATTATTACAATATTAGCACTTAATATCTCCCTCTTAATAATCTTATTTTTTGGGTCTTCCAACTTTTCTAAATAAATCTAATTACATTAAAAATTTTAATTAAAATTAAATTAAAATTATCTAAATAAATTTCAATTATTAGAGTCCAACTAATCTACTGATCAAAATATAATGCAAAAATATGAGTAATATAAGGTAAAGCTAGAGGGACTTATATAAAGTATTTGAGATAAAAAAAAAGCTAATGCAAATTCTTAAGATCAAATTTCTCAATAACTTCAATTGGTAGATAAGATTTAAGGAAATTAATATCTATTTGATTAATATATATAGACTCTTGATAATTTAAAAGAATAAGTTAGTCTTTTGCAATCGGAGCTTTTCTACTACTAATAGGAGATTAATAACAAGCCAAATTAACAAGAAATAATCTAGCTTCAGAAAATTTTGAGCTAGCTTCAAGAAAAAGAGCAATTAATTGTTAAGAAAATTAAAATACTTAGAAACAAAAGTATTAATAATAAAATACTAGAGTCATTAAGTTGAAAAAATAAAAAATTAAAAGTAATTGAAGAGCTTATAGATAGCTTTATCAATCAAAACTCAAATCAAGATATGATAAATGAAAATTAATAGCTGGAGGATTAAATTAGGAATTTGGATCTAAGAATATTGGAGACAGAATAAAAAAACTCTAATCTTTTATAACAGAGTAAGTTCTTGAAAAATGATAATAGAATTATGATAATTGAGTTACAAAGTAAAAGAAATAAGAAACAAACAACAATGAAAAGAAATAAAAAGAATAATAATGTCTTTAAAGAATCTAAAAATTCATTAGAATTTCAACTATTTTAATTAATTTAATTATTCAACTTTTTTAGCTGTTGATTCTATAATATAGTCTGATTAGAAAGACTAGTCTAACTCCATTTGAATGGGTTGCTTTAACATTTTAATAGGAAAATTCATTCGCTCATCAAATAGAGACTTAATACTTAGTTTATATTTGGCCAAATTCTTTAATATGCAAAGTTATTTTTCAAAAACAATTTTTATATCTTTTTCTCTAGTCTACCTCTAAATTTATTAACCCTATTATAAATTAACGGCTATAAAATTTACTTTATCATTTACAATACATAAATATATTTTATTTACATCTATTAAATTATAGAAAATATTAAACTGTTCTTTTTGCTATTCCTAATTCTATTCTGCATCATACTCATATAATAGATTTTAATTATCGAAAATCTCAAATGATTAAATTTCTTATAGCTCATTATTATCTTATGCTTTAAACTAACAAAGAAGCTCTTCAAGCTCTTTATTAAAATATATAACCTATTAGCTGCATAAACTACAAGCATTATTCCTTCGTTCTAAATCCAATGAAAATATTCTAAACTATGAACCAAGTTGCATATAAGTATATAACATTGGAGCTTTTTATTTTTGATCTTTAATCTAGAAATACTTAATAATCTCGTTAATCAAACAAGCAGCAAAAAAGGAGTTTGTTGAATTAACAGCTGGAATAATATTGCCAATCATTTTTCTTGCTTCTTGAGCTGTTATCTATAATAATCCAAAATTATATGCTCTTAAGTTGGATAGCATTGTGATCATATTAACATGATCTTAATTGTCTTTATCAAAGCCCTCTGGTATCTCTTCTCTATTAAATATAATAGTAAAACTTTACTCCAAATTACTCAATGTGTCAATAATATTTTAACTCAAATTTATCCTGTCCTCAGATAATGGTATTATTTTCTCGCTATTTACTTTTAAAGATTTAAACTCAACTATTTGTTTAGAAAAAAGATTGTCAATAACTTCATTTAAATAACTTCCAAGCTCTTTATCTTTATCCAATGATCTTATTGACTATACTATTAATCCCTCTTCACCCCTACCACATAGCTGCTCAAAAACAATTTTAGCCCAGACCAAACAATGAATGGTTTCTTATGGCAGTGTTCTTATGGTGCAATACTAGTAGCTCTTACTTTTTGATTTCGGTTGGCATTGATAGCATTTGGATAGACCTGGGAATATAGGACAGCATTGGCCAGCCATTCCATTTGTACCTGTATCAAAACACATTGTCTAAGAAACGTAACACATTTTGTTAACATGAAGCCTTGCTGGGATATTATCAAGTGCCATTATTACTGTATCAAATTGCAAATAAAATTCCACATTAAATTAAGTGTCAAAAATATTTTATTTAAAAAATTCAATTTTTTGAGCAACTTTTTGAATTGAAGCAAAATTTGACAATTTTTCGGCTTTGAATTTTCCTATATCATTTTTTTTATAGAAATATTGTCAATTCAGATTAGTTAATTCTATCACATCCATATCTATTATACTAAGTTGCTTAATATTGGCTAGTATTAAGTTTTTTACTATCTCACACCCAATTCCTCCTGCACCTACTAAAAGTATTTTTTTGTCATTGAGCTAATGAATTTAATTAGACATTATATTTTCTCCAAATTCCTCATTAATAAAATAAGATAATAAATGGAGTCCATTAAAATTGATTAAAATAGAATTTGCTTGATTTTGAACAAATTTATAACATAGTTTTGATCCTTATCGTTGGACTAAAACCTAATACAGTTGTACATTTAGTTCATGGATTGCTAAAAGCTCTAATTAATAGTTATACTGACTCACTAAAAGTTTTGTCTAATAAACTTCTCCAGTTAATCCTAGCTCTAAAATGTAGTTTTAAAAGTCTATTCAAGTTCTTCTTTGAACATATATTTTTTGTATTAAAAGATTATTTGTAATTTTTCCCTTGGTTCCAAGTCGTAAAAACATCTATAATAAATACACTTTACATTTTCTTCCAAAAAATTCATCGGCGGTTCTAAGTTGTCATCAACTAATATGCTTATTTGTATGATTTCATTAAAAAACTCCTTTGGATAAATCTACTATAATTTCTCTTCATTTATTTTTTGGCCTGCAAATTCGATGATTGTTTCTTTAATAACAGCACTTAGTTCTAAGTAGAAAAAATTTTATATAAACAACTTCTATAATAAAACTCATATTAAAAAGTCCAGATTTATTAAATAATAATTACCCTTAAGAGTATACAGTTGATTAAAAATACCAATATTCATATTTGATAATAATATCTCTCCTTATGAAAACTAAAGACAACATTTTATAGACTCAAAGTTAGAGATATTCTACAATACCTAGCAACATTATGCTAGTATATCGTCAACCTGCTGATCATCAGAAAATAATTCAAATTAACTCTAGGGAACTTTTATCTCATTTAAAATTACTATACTATCAAATATATTTATTATATCTGAACAAGTCTCTTAAATGGGAGGTGTTACTATAAGGCTGTTTTAATATCATAGCATATTCATTGAATATATTTTATCATTATCCTATAATACACACTGGGTTTCAAACTATTTATTACCTTCTCTTATGCAAACATGTCCTTCCTCAATACTCTTTAGTATATCCTCATCTACTTCAAGAAGAAACATATCTTTATCCAAATCACTCATTATAATTAAAAAAGTTATAATTGATAAATTAGATGGCTTAATCTGACCAAGAGCTAGATGACTTTCTGCTTATTGATTTTGGTTTAGTTTCTTAAGGAATTTCTTCTTTTCTAAGAGAAGGACTCTTAGAAGCAGGTCTTTAATAGTTTTATCGTTCATAGTGTTCAATTGGTGATCTTTCTCTTGGTCTTTCTCTTCTGATTGGAGATGCCGATCTTGAAGGAGATCTTGATCTCGATCTGACTTATCTTCAATCACTTCTTGGGGGGTGTCTTTGTACAGGCTTTCTGCACTCACTGGCCCAATGGCCAGGTCTATTACAATTGTAACACTTGTCCTCTTCATTTGGACCCTAGTGCTCTTTTCTTTTATTCTTTTCTCCAGCAAACTCGACAATAAGCTCCTTGCCTTGAAAGATTTAGTTATGAAGACTTCTTTGAGCATCCTTGGCAGACTCTAAAGTGTCATAATCCTTATTAACTTACGACAAAAGCATAGTTTTTTTTTATAGAGACTCTGAGAACCTTTCCATATTTGGTGAAAAGATGGCTTAGATCTGACTCAGTGGCATAGGGACTGATTCTTGCTATGAAGAGCTGAGTGGTTTATTATGACATTGATTATATTTATAATTTTATTTAAATTAATTCTGTATATTATTTTCTAGATGTCTGTTGTCGATGAGGTCCCAATCATAGACATTAATTTTATTCAGATCTTTTCCACATAATTCCTTCTGAAGCTGATTAATATCTCTAATCATATTTGGCAAGTTAAATTGAGTATATAAATTTGAGTTTTGAATTTATTAAAAGACTTCCAAAAAATAATTTGGAAGATCCTCGCATATTTATCAGATTGATATTCAGTCTCTAAGAATAATATATTCTTCTATATTATTGAGTTAGGTCATATGCTTGGTCCATGGAAGCTCTCCTTTAATGAAATATACTACCATAAGAAAGATACTTTCTAAGTTGTCTCTAAAACTAATCATGTTAGTTTTCTATAGCTAGTTGTTTGAGGCAAATTAAATATGATCATCTGATAAAGAAAGTTACTATTAAGATTCTGTAAAAGATTTTTAAACATCTCTAAAGGAAATAATATAAATTTAGTTTTAGTTTTTTATTTACCCTAGAATAAAATGCTAAGGACAAATTTTGCAATGAATAAGTTGCTATTCTTAAAATAGAGTTAGTTATTGAAGCTATCTTTGTAAAATTTATAAGCTTGTTGAGACTGTAAATTTTCCTTTGCATTTAATAAACAAATCATACAGAGATTGTCCATGTAATTCTGTTATTATTTGCATGCACTATTGGTCTTATTTTGAGTATATTAAATTTATGCCTTTTTATTTTCAATATAATAAGTCTATTATTTATGCTTCTTTGTAATAATAATCATTTGGATAAGGCTTTTGTTTATTTATAGTCTTTAGTATATATTTATTTTAGTTATTATCTTAAATAATCTCCACTTAAGAAACTAAATCTTTTTGCTTAATAATTTAAATAGACTAATAAATTTCATTATTTAAAATCATTATAATTATTATTGTTTTTTGAAGAATACAAAGGCTTAACTGATTTCTTATGCTAAATTCTTAATTCATTTTTTGAAATGAAAAACAGCTATATAAATTTGCTCTTAAATTGTTAATAAATCATACATGTTTTATCTCTTTATAAGATCATATAGTTTCTCAAGTTATACTTTGTCACTCTCTTATAGAAATATCTCCCTGATACATTCAAAGCATAGAAATTAATCCAAAATAAAATAATAGTCCTTAAGTTATAAATGTTGTTTGTTTTATCTTATAACTTCATCTAAGTTATTTAAACCAAAATTTATAATCTTTTTTGCAGATATAATTTCATTTACTTTTGTGTTGTTTTAAACTAGATTATTTTTTGATAGTTTCTCTAAGTAAAATAGACTTCCTTAAATAGATCAAAAAACCAGATAGTCTAAATCTTCTTGCATTTTAATTTCTTGTTCGAAATCCACAAAAAAATCTAAATAATCAATAATGTAATTAGAGTTCAAGCTTAAATATATACTTTCTTTTACTTCTTACGTATTCTCTATTTGTTCTCTTTGATTTTTATTATTATAGGCAATCATACACAACAACTACTCTTGTATACTTTTATCCTTTGAATATTTATTGTAAAGAGTTTTAAAACAAGTGAAAAAACTATCTAGACCAAATCCCTCATTAAGATCTAATTTCTTAAGAAAATATTATAAGAATATTTTATGATTCATTTTTGAGTTAATTATAGGAGCTTTATCAGACAGTAAGTCTATCATATTTTATATCTAATCAAGAGTTTATTTGTTTCAAGTTATTCCATTTGATAGCTATAGGTACTTTTCATTATTTAAATAATAGTCCTAAAGACTCTGATATTATTTTCTTAGAGGGTGTAACTTCTACTAAATGTCATAATAACAATGGAAAATAAGTGCAAAAAAATAATATATATCTTTTCTTTCTCAAGAATGCTCTGCACCAATTAGATAGACTCTTTTTTTGTTTTTTAATTGTTTGGGAGCCACTGCCATCTCCATAAATACAACTTTCTCAATTAGGCTGCTACCTCTATTGGAATTATATTCTTAGTTATTAAAGTTAAGTCTATCAAAAATAATAGCACTCATCGGATCAGAAAGTTGATTAAAATAATCAAATGGAAATATGTGCTTTCTTTCTTAGCTGAGAAAGATATTGGAAATAAGTCTGTTTTTCTTGCCCACTCTTACATTAATAGTCCATTAATATTTACTTATGATTTAGTCTAAGAATGGAAAGTGTTTTTTTAACAGCTTTAAATTTGATAGTTCTAAATAGTTTTATATAATCATAAATTTATTAACATCAAAAATATTGTTTTAGGTTTAAACAAAATAACTAAGCTCATAAACACTTACAAAATATTTGCAATGCTTTAGTAGAAAAATAAACAATAGATCTCTTATATGGAACTCTTGCTCATTTTTATATAGAAAATAATAATTAGATAACTTAAGAATACTTTAGTCTTATTTAGAAGCTTAATATTATTACATCAACAGGTGAGCTTGGGTCTAAACAACATCTATTTTATTTTGCTAGCAATAGCTTGCAACTAATAATATAACTGTAAGTAACATTTATAATTAAAATTAAATATAATATGATTTCTGAAAAACTAATAGGGCTTCAAGATCCTTTGTTATCTTAGGTGATTTCAGAAGGTCTCGCATAAACCTATTTAAACTAACCTAATAATCCTGTTGAGTATTTTGGATTATATTTAATTAATTAGGGCAAGTTTATCAATCAGTTAAATCAAATAGCAAATCATAAACAGTCTTTGGAAAACGTTAAGAAAAGCTATTATAATAAAATACTAGAGAGATAGTTAAAAGAATGATAGGATTAACTATAAATAGAATAAGAATTTAAAAAGAAATAAAACATTATAGAGTACATAAAAGATATAGAATGCTTTGAGGCTATGTTTGAAAATTCCGAGCTTTTAAATAAAATAAAGAAAGCTTATCATATAAAAAACGTAGTTGTGTTATTATATGATTATCCATTAAGATAGTTTGATCTAGAGAATGTGGAAGATGCTAAAGCACATTTAAAAACAGAGAATAATGATAAAGTTTTAAGTATATTATACTATGATGATCTTAACAGTCAATTAAAGAATGTTATATACCCCAAGCAAGATAGTTATTTGTATGACTTACTAGTAAAGTAAGATATGATTTAAGAACAGGAAGAATAATAAGATATAATATAAAATAATATTGAGTATAAATAGAATCTTGTTGATTACAAATACATAGGCGATTCAGCCGATCCAAAAAACAAAGTTTTCTTTAATGACATTCCTTATTTAGGAAATTAATTATCTGCTTGTTTTGAGATAAAGTTTTATAACTGTAAAGAATCATTTATGGATGGTGTTTAAAAATTAAAAGATTATGAATAAAAACTAAATGAGTAAAAAAGTCTAAAGGAAAAATAAACACAAGAAGAATAATAGGAATCTATTGAAGAATCTAAATAGGAAGTTAAAATGGAGGACATAGTAAGTTAAAATAAACTATATATAATGTTGTTTGATAACGAGGGTTCACTATAACAAATGAGGGATATAGAATAAAAAGAATTACTAAATATAACCTAATCGATTCAAGAATATTGGAGTAAAAAGAACTACAATAATTTAATTAATAGCATAAATTAGTATAATGCTATTTAGTAAATAATTAACTAGAATACATAATAAGAGAAATACAATCTAATACAATAATAGATTAACGATTTTACTAAGTAATTATAATAAGGAAATTATCCAAAAGAAACGTTGAGTGAGTAGTAGACTTAAATATATAATGTCCTAGATGATAATAGTAGAAATACTAGAGAAAAGTTTAAAGAATTTTTTATTAAAGAAAGATATTAAGTTTTGTTTGGCCAAATGCTGCAAGATAACGTAGATAAAATCTACTAATATTTATTAAATTCTTATACTCCATATGAGAAAGTAATTTAAATATTATTTTATTTAAATAAGTTCTAAAAAAATCAAATTAACTAAGAAAACACAAATATTTTTTGTTTATATAAGATAAACTAATAAAGTTTAACTGACACACTTAACTATACTATTAATTATAATACAAGATAATAATAAACAGAAAAACAGTATTTAAACTACTAGAAAGTAGATGTTTTAATTAAATACTTAAATGAAATAGATTCTGAAGATTTAAGATAAAATTGCTTTGTAATGTATTTATTGTATGAGTTGATTAAATCAACTTTAGAAGCAAGAATTGAGTTTATTAAAAGGAAAATTAATGAGTTCTTAGACTATGAGAAATTAAGAGCCTAAAAATAAGAATTAGAAGACAAGAGATAATAGAATCTAAATGATAAAATATAATGAGAAAAACAAAAATATATATAGAAAATATAAAACAAATAAGAAGAAGATGATCAAAAAGATGTTGAGACAATAGAGCAAGAATTTGATCCAAGTGAGTTTATTCAAGAATTCAACCAAACTAATTCAGAAATAATTTAATTGGAGAAAATAGAATTTATCAAAGATAATGATTTTAATGAAGAATTCTATCAATAAAACTTGTACTCAATTCTAAATGAAAATTAAAAATATAAAATATATATAATTTTATTAGTTCTCTTTTGCCTTCATGACTGGGAAGAGCAACACTTCCTAAATATTAATAGAGTTGGTAAGAAGCATAACAAATCTGTCTACTCCAAGCCCCCATCCACCTGTTGGAGGAAGGCCATGTTCTAAACACTTGACAAAGTCCATATCTAAGTCACAGGCCTCATCGTCACCATCAAGTTTTTTCTGGATTTATTTCTCAAACTCAGCTTTCTAAATGAAAGGATCATTAAGCTCAGTATATGAGTTGACAAATTCTTTTTAGTTGATAAACATTTCAAATCTTTCTGTAAGACCTTTTTTAGATCTATGATATTTGGCCAAAGGACACATGATTTGAGGATGATCTATAAGGAATGTAGGATTGTCACATTATACTTCTAGATACTCAGCAATGAGTTTGTCCAGTAATCAGGCTGAAGTTCTTGGAGCTGAGCAAGGAATCTTGAGTTCACTACAAATGTCATCGAGTTCTTGTCTAGCTTATTCTGTTTCGAAATCTTCAGGTAGTTTTCTATTTAAGATTATCTCAAGTTCAGAAACAACAGAGATTCTTCTCCAGGGTCTTTGAAAGTTGATTTCTTTCTCTCCTTCTTTGGTAGCTATTTTGAATTACAAAGATCCTTTAATTTGCATAACTACAGTGCATAGTAACTCTTCTGTCATCTCCATCATGTCATCATAGTCAGCATAGGCTTCGTATAATTCTATGGAAGTAAACTCAGGATTGTGCGTTAGATCAACTTATTCATTTCTAAATTGTTTTCCCAACTCAAAGACTTTAAGGAGGCCTCCAACAATGAGTCTTTTGAGATAAAGTTCTGGAGCAATTCTAAGAACCATTTTGGTGTCCAAATCATTGTGAAAAGTCTCAAAAGGTTTGGCTGTAGCCCCTCCAGCAATAAGACTTAAAATTGGGGTCTCAACCTCTAAGAATCCTCTTAGTCCAAGTTCTTATCTTAGAATAGATATAATTCAAGATCTTGTCACAAAAACCTCTCTTGCTCTGGTATTAACCATTAAGTCCAAGTATCTGTTTCTGTATCTTGTCTCCTAACAAGTAATTACTTCAGTTTATCCTTTCTTGGCATCTGGTAACACGTGTAAGCATGGAGCTAAAAGTATAACATCCTTGGCCATGATTGAGAACTCTCCGGATTTGGATTTACCGAAGACTCCAACTACACCAACTATGTCTCCTCTTTTTATGATCTCAGCTACTTACTCAAATCTTTCTTCAGATGAAAAGCTCTATGAAAGACAGATGATCTGAACCTTCTGGTTATCAGATTTCATGTCCATGAAGATCATTTTCTTTCCTTGTTTTCTAATAGAGAAAATTCTTCCAGGAACTCAAACCTCATTCTCAAGAAATTTTCCATCCTCTTTAACAGAGTCTTGAAATTGAGAGTAAAGATCAGGAATATGGTGAGTAAGTCAGAATTTATGAGGGAATGGGAAAGGATTTTGGGTTTCTTTTAAGTGCTTGATTTGAGTCACTCTATTTTCAAAATATTTCTCTGGGCTGATTTCCTCAGTGTCTGGATTCTCAGCCAATCTTTGTTATTTCTCTGCCTCTTTCTATTATTACTTGAGGAGTTTTTTTTAAGCATTTTTGGATTGTTGCTCAATATTATTTTGTTGCACTTCTTCTGACATTATTTATAAAATTAATATTTTAAGTTTATTTTTTAGACTTTAAGGAATAATGATAATAAAAAAGATTTAATTTTATATTTAAATATTTTGATTGTTTTTGTATTTTTAGTAAAAATCAAGTGAGACTCTTTAAACATTTCCCCAAGTAAACTTCTCCATTATATCAAGATCTTCATCTGTATAGGGTGTCTATTTTAGATCTTAATTTATTTAAGTATGACTAAAATTTAAATGGTTAGATTTCAGTCTGTTTGATTGTGTTTATAGAAGTTGACAATTAAAGAGCTCACTTTCTCCCTCTTTTGAGTAGGGAATAATATGATCATAAGTATAGCAGAAACTACCTTCACATCCTTTGAGAAACTATTTATATTACTTTGCAAACGGGATTTCCAGTGGCATCTAGCCTCCATCTATCTGGGTGTCATCCCATCATTATTTAGGCTTTATTCCAGCAGGCCTCTTTTGTCTGCCAATCAAAAAATCATTTTCATTTTTTTGTGTTCTCTATTTAAGAAGCTTAATTATCATTCATTATAAATATTAATTAACTAAGATACTGTTATGTATTCCTTAAGACTATTTATCTTGTCTTGCTGGGCTTGTGATTTTTTAGCAAATTTTAAAAGAAGAACACTTGCCTCGTCAAATTTCTTTTAAATAAGAAGTATTTTTATTATCTGAATAAATATCTGGTTGGACTAAATAATGCACTTAAGTTTTATGGCCGTCAACAAAGATCCTTCATAATCACCTGCTAGATATTGTGCCTCCATTTTAATTGACAAAAACTATGCCACTAGAAGTTTAAATGAGTGGTTGTTACCTATAACTGGAATAAATGGACAAAAGTTCAAATCCTTCCATAGATTTTTCAACTGCTCTTTAAGTTCGTAAGGATTTTAAAAGTAGCTCTGTTAAATATCCATGTAGTAATATTGCATGATAAGTTTTTTGGACTAAAAGAAAAACTTCTCAATTTTCTCACATGTTTGAATTATTGTTTGATAGCCTTTGATAGTTTTTTAATTAGCAATTTTAATTAATTATTTGTTAACAAGATCATTAAGTTAAGCTCTAAAGCCCTCCAAATATTAGTCAATCTTAGTAGCAATTATATATAATTAAATTTTTGGTTGGTTTATCTATATTTTTAAGTCTTCGAATAAATCTGATTATACCTCGAATCTGTAATTGCCTGAGGAATATATATTCCATACAATGTTAAGAACAAGATAAGGTATATAATCATTTTAAACTAGCTGGTCGGAGTTGATAATCCATGGCCATTCTAAGCCCTATGATAATAAAGGATTTCCTTACATGTCCTGTATTTATACTTTGTATTCAAACTCAATTACCGATCCAATTTAGCTCTTTGCTGTGACAATTAGTTGATCATTTATTTTTTTTATTTCTCCCATTAAATCAAAATTAATTTGTAAATTTGTATTCATTTAGTTGAAATAATAAAATATTAAAATAAATAAAATAAAAAGCCAATTTAAATTATAATTTAATAAACAATAATTTGAATTTTAATGTAAACAGAGCCCTTTAAATTTCTATTTCTATGTCTTCTTTTAGCTTATGATTCTTATTCAAAATCAGATATTTGGTCTTATTACCTTTGAATATAAGTTTTTCTTTTGTTGTCAATTAATTTTATTTTCTATTAAAAATATGATTTTTTTTTATTGACTTGATTATATTATAAAATATGATTTGTGAAATCCTAATTGATAAAGAAAACAAACATATAATAATCATTGATATATTTTAGAGTAAAATCTTCTAATTTTATTCCTACAAATGAATAGAAACTTTAAATTATTTGACTTTAGTTGAGAATTATATCAAATTTAGGGTTGTAAATTTAAGTAATCAAGTTATGTTTAAAGTAATATTATCCAACTAGTTTATGAATAAAATATATCTGTTTTATTTAATAATATATTCTTGATGTTTCTTTAATAATATTTATTATTTGTTTTTAATTTGAAATATTTTCTTCTATTTCTTACGTTATTACCTCATAATGATTCTAATCTTTTTACAATTACTCAATAGTTGGTAATATAAAAGTTCTAAATACTTAATTTTGTAAATTATTAGGATTTATTATCTATATTAGTTTATTTAAGTCAAGTTTATATAAAAAAAACTATTTAAGTAAAATATTAAATTGATGAATGCAGACATCGTCATGCTTACAAGGCCCAATTAATTCAGTTATGAATGAATCAAAATAACTATTAATTTAAGACTCTATTTAATCATATTCTTGTATTAAATTATTATCCATTTACTGCATATTTTTTATAAAGAATTACTAGTTCGAATGAAATAGATGAATCTAATGGGATATTAACTCAACCCAGCTTTTTATGTAGTCTAGTATATGAGGTTCAATACTTGATTAGAGACTATCTAGATATTTCTAAATAATGTAAATTCTCTAAGATTAAATCAAAATATATAAAATAATCTCTATTATTTTATAGTTCTATTAATTGTTTAATTCAAAAAGCGTATCCAGTTTTGAGTTATATTCTTTAAAATTTATTAAATCATCAAAATTACTACCTTCTTATAAAAATGAATTTAATTAATAAACTTAAATTGATATATTTCAAATAAATAAGTAGTTTTCAAAACTAAATAATTAATCAGGTATAGTTAGTTTATTAAAATAATCAAAAAATATTTCAGAAATATTTGTTATTTTCCTGTCTTTATTTATAAAAATCTTCAAATTTGTTAAAAAAATATCATATGTTTGGTTATCTATACATACTTTAAACGTTTCCTACAACTGCTAGTCATCATCAAAATACATGTGCAATATTCTTTAAATTATTTAAAAAACTTAGTTTTATTAAGACTATTGATCTTTAATAATATTATGATTAAGTTAAAGCTATAAAAACTTCTCTAAAAAACTGTTTACTTATTTAAATTCTAAAATATAAGTCACTAGAAAATAATTGATATTACCTTTATAATAATTCTATTAATAATAAAAAATAGAAAATTAGCTAATTTATTATAGTAGATACAAATTGTGTTATTTTCCATGAAAAATATTTGTATACAATATGCTTTATAAAATAAATTAGAACTATTATCCAATAAAAATATTTTATAGATCATAAAATATTGATTTGTCTCAATCAAATTAATCTTATAAAATTATTGAATTCTTTTTTCTTTGTTAAAAACTTTAATAATATTAGACTACTCAGGTAACAAATAAAGAGTCAATTAAATTTATTTAATCTGAGTAAAAATCTTAATTAGCTTATTCTATATATAAGCGAGCAAACTAACTCAATTAAAGAACACTTTATTAGTTTTAAAACTCTATTAATTTAAAAATATACATCTAGTAGCTTAGAGAAAATAGTTTTAATATTTCAATTACGTTGTATCCTATGAAAAAATATTCTTATTTAGATTAAAAAATAACTTAGTTCTCTGTTTTATATTATAAAAGATTAAGAAAAAGTTATGAATTTACTTTATAAGATTATAACTGATTATTATTGGCAGAATTAATATATTGATATAAACTTTAATATAAGCGCGCAAGAACATCACATTCGTTTTGATATTTGTTTAAAATTATTAAAAATGTAAAAAAACTATTGTCAAGTTATAAATTATCTTCTAATTAAAATTATTACTCTACATTTAATTATTAATCATTTAGCAAATTAAAATAAACAAAAATTAAACTATTCTCTGTTTAAAACATAAGTTTTAATACTTAATCAAATATTTATAAATTTATTTTTTGCTATTCTTAATCAATAAGTAATTATAAAGAATTTAGGTAGTTTTAAATAAAAATAATAAACTTTAATTCTAATTTTAATAAAGGTAAATTTAACATTTATTCGTAAGCATTTTTTAACTTTTAAATAATGCCACTTGCCTAAAAAAGAATTTATTCCCCATGTAAATCTTAATCAAACAATACATCAAAAATTAATTAAAAATATTCTATTGCTATTAATAATAAATTAACTTTATAATCATCTAAATTTGATCAAGAGTCTAGTTCTTCTTTTATAATTATCATTTAAACTAATAAGATTAAGGTGTTTATTTATGACAGAAATTACAGCTAACTTTGAAATTAGGGTTTTAAGATTTAAAAAAGCAAAGGCATTTGAAGGAAAAGAAAAGAAAATTATTTTCAATCAGTTAATTCAAGTTTCTCGTTTTCAATCTTAATTATGTTATTAAATTCAAACAGCTTTATTAAATGTTAAATCTTATGAATCTTTTGTTTCTAATTTTAGAATGTTTTTAATTCATCTAAAACACGTTTAACGTTTTATTTGTTTATTTCAAATTTATTTTAATAAGAAAATTTTAAATCAGTATTTTTATCTATTAGAATATCTTATACAAACTAATTAATTACTTTAAACTCTTCAAAAATATCTTATTTTGAATATGCGATAATCATAATTATAAAGTATATTTAGAGAAAGATCTTTTATAATTAAAATTAATACTAAGTCATTTTAATAATTATATTTAAAATTCAAATATATTATTTTATTTTTTATAAATATAATAAAAAGGGGGTTTGGGGTTTGGGGTTTGGG
>ERZ724506.159-NODE-159-length-26769-cov-17.720334_pt1 | contig 26769 bp, 31 predicted proteins | sample MGYA00376039_ERZ724506 | MGnify/ENA primary metagenome ERZ724506 (study PRJEB28724, sample SAMN07190887) | wastewater metagenome | isolation source: effluent of sewage treatment plant in Hong Hong | place: USA: Christiansburg, Virginia | collected 2016-03-01 ... | reverse complement strand
ACACCTGTGATTTAGCGATGCCATTTTGACTATCTATATTGGCCACTTAGCTCGGTTTTCCGTTCCACTGTGCCTTGCAATCCAGACTGGTGCCATATTGACACCAATTGCTTTTATGGTACTATGATGTCATCAAAAAAGGTATTTGAATAAAAAGTGACAGTCATGACTTAGCGTCAGTTATTTAGAATTATTTATTTTTAGATGAAATTATTGAGGTGCAATATGTCACGCGTGAATGCGAATGAAGACATACAAAAAGGCCGTATTACGGCAAGAGTACCGTTGAACGTACAACAAACAATACAAAAAGCGGCCGAGTTAACGGGCGTGCCTGTTAATGCCTATATGGTACAGGTCGTTCACCAACATGCTTTAGAGTTAATCGACTGGTATGAAATGAAAAATATTGTATTGTCTGCAAGTGATTCGGAATGGTTTATTGAACAATTGGCTCATCCTCGCCAACCCAATGCCAAATTAAAACGGGCGTTAGCTGCTTCTAAAGAGATTCCGTATCATGTTACAGATAACGCTTCAACCGCTGAATCAGCTCACCGCTGAGCAGTTGGCGACAAAAAACTCATTTGATTGTGGCCAACCTGCGTTAAATAATTATTTCATTAATACCGCAAAACAGCACGATACTAAAAATATTACTCGCAGTTTTTGTGCAATTAAAGAAGATAGCATTATTGGTTATTATTCGCTAAGTAATGCCACCGTGGATATTGGGGTAGTTACCACGTTCGTGTAAAAAGTGCCATCTGTGCTATCAAATAGACGAAAATATCACTATCAAAACAACCAATCTAATCATAGGTTTTAGTGAACACGTCAACATGTGATAATTCATTTTTTCCGCAAGAAATGACTAAAAACCTAAAATTATGACTAATTTATCAGTATTTATATCGGTATTGCTGCCATTAGACCACGCTCTAGTGAGAGCCTTAAAAAATGCTTAAAAAGCTATCACTAGGCTTTATTTTATATTTTGAGAGCTATTTTATCACAGGGTCTAGAACCTAATGAGAGTTTTTTATGATAGTTGGTTATGCACGTACCTCTACCGTTGAGCAAATAGCAGGATTTGAATCTCAGTTATTGGCGTTGAAAAAAGCAGGCTGTGAAAAAGTGTATCAAGAGCAAGTCTCGTCGATAGGTAATCGGGTACAACTCGATGCGGCGATGGAGTTTGTGCGTGAACACGATACGCTAATGGTAACGAAACTTGATCGCTTAGCGCGCTCAACCAAAGATTTAATGTCTATTATTCAAGAACTTGACCGAAAGAATGTTGGGTTACATATTTTAGATTTAGGGATAGATACGCAAACGCCCACAGGGCAGCTTATGTTGACGATACTCGGTGGTATTGCTCAGTTTGAGCGGGAAATCATGCTGGAAAGGCAACGTGAAGGGGTTAAAAAAGCAAAATCAGAAGGAAAATACACAGGTCGAAAACCACTGGATGCGAAGCGTCAGGCGTTAATTCTTGAGTTAGATAAGCAGGGTTTGACGAGGTCAAAGATAGCTCTTTCTGTTGGTGTGGGTCAGGCAACGGTTTATCGAGTGTTGGCAAGCAGCAAAAAGTCGTAACATGTTGGTTTTATTATATTTGTTAAATTAACGTATGACGGGGCTAGTACAGATGTCGCTTTTAGCAGCTATGTGGTAATTACCCCAATTTGAAAAAAAATGAAGAGATGTCATTAGTTGAAAAAATAGAAAGTTATTGGCTTGATGAACGAGTTAGGCTTTTTAACGAGTATAGAGAAAATAAAATACTAAAATAAAAACGTAATGAAGTTTAAAATGGCTATGATGATTGCTGCTATTTAAACAAGTGCAATTGCAACAACAGCCAGTGAAAATGTACCCTACCACAATGCTCTAAGCCCATTGCAAGTGTTATGGTGGGCAACATTTCTTGCAAATCCGCAGCTTGTCAGCAAGGTACGGCAGACGCAAGTCGAGGTAATGCTTTAATGGTAATGGCTCAGATGACCTCTGGACAATCTTAAAGCACATTCCCAGCCATCGGTGATGGTTTAAAGGCGATGTTGATGACAGCTCTAAAAGAAACAGGTTATTTTGACATTCAAGAACGTGAGGCGATGGACGCGCTGGCTAAAGAGTTGGCATTGGTTGGAAAAACAGTTGAGGTTCAACAAGCTGATTTTATGATCTCAGGTGTTATTACTTCTATTAGTATGAGTACATAAAAGAAAGTGGTTGGTGGATTATCGAATATCAAAGGCACACCAATGGAAGATATAGTAAGAGATGTGCTGGCTCGTGTTGCATCATTTAGCTCAATGAAGCTCATTAAAACAAAAGGCGTAACAGATGTTGTTATAACTAGCCCTATTGTAAAAAAATAGCTAATTAGTGTGGCTCTAATTCAAAATAAAAAAGCCCCGATGAAAAGTTGGGTTTTTTATGTACCAAACCGCTCGATTTCGGACACTCTGTTACGAAGATGTCCGAAAATAGGTTAAACATATTACGGACATACGTTATAATCCGTACAGTATTTTCGGACGGATTTAACTCACCCATCATCATGGCTTAATCCTGCATTTCTTGGAAGGATTCTTGAAATACACTTTGAATGTCCACCAGCTCGCTGTCAGTGAGTTCGGCAAAGTCACCACGCTTACGCTTGGCGAGTACGCCGCGATTCTGATAGAGATAACGTAACAGCAAATCCATACGCCGATCTGGCATATCGACAATATCGCGAATTTGTTCGCGGGCAAGGTCAAAACATTGGATTAACTGTAATTCCTTGGCAAAGTCTTGCTGAATTGTTTGGTTGACTGTGGCCGTCAAATAAATAGCGACTGCCGTCATATCTGGGAAGCGGTAGTAATCCGTCAGCTCCGCTCCATTTAAAAAGGATAACGCACCATTTTCATCTACCTCAAAACGAGCTAAACCTTTGACCAGCGGCCATGAAAAGCTTTCCAAAGCCTTATCATAATCATGCAAGTTTTTGCTCATGGTCGCCGAAACAGGTAGTAGTAATCCTTTAGGCACAAGTTGACGGCGATGTAATAAGTCATGGATCAAAAAGCGGTGTAAGCGGCCATTGCCATCTTCAAAGGGGTGGATGAAGACAAAAGCAAAGGAAACTAGAGTCGCTTGAATCACAGGGTGTAAAGACATAGTCTCTACGGCCATATGCCGTAAGCCAGCCATCAACTGTGACACCTGTGCAGGAGGAGGGCAAATATAATGCACCTTCTCTCGATAGTGCTGGGTTTCCCCGACATAATTTTGACTCACCCTAAATCCTGTTTCGGCGTAACGGGGATCAACAATCAGGTGTTGGCGTTCAGTTAGACCTTCTTCACACAGTAACTCATTCAAGCTACCACTGCCGCCAGAGTGCAGTAGCCCAAGAAAACGTGTCATTCGTGCCAGCTTGGGCATTTCTTCGCGTTCTATGCGATACGTCGATTTGGTTTCCTGCAAGTAGAGATAGTCAGCTGCACGCTCCAGTAAACTTAAAGGTAGGTCAGCTACCATTGCACTGACAGCATATTGCAAAGACGTGTCATTGGCGTTGGGAATACCTTGTTTTTGGCGCACCATCGGACAAAATTCAGCAGAACCAAGCAGGTTATTACGTACTCGCCAGCGTGTGCTGTTTTTTCCAGCCAGCGTGACATAGTCGCTTTCTTCCAAAGCAGGTACATAGTTGCCGCCTACTTCAATTGTTGGGTCTAAGGTTTCACCTGTGCAAAATTCATAATAGAAGCCGATCAGTCGCATATATTTGCCACTGGGCGTTTGGCGTAACGCCGCCTCAATAGGCGATGCACCGAGAGCACGGAATGTTGCAGACAATACAGGAAGATTGACTCCTTCATATTTCAATGCGAACTCTAAGTGCGCGATAGGGTCTGGGTTCGGTATGTACTGGCTGGTGAAGGTGCGAATCGTTAGGCCATTTTCTTCACGCACGGCCATTCGGCTACCCAACTGGGAAGACACAGGCAAAGGGTAATCCTGTATTTGAAAATGTGCCTTGAGCCAGCAATAGCCAATATTCATCTATATAAAACCGATATTGTCCTGAAAAACTGATAATACCATCTATAAAATAGATAAAATGATCGCTACTTTAAAATAAACTAATAAAGTCATGCTTAAACTTTGCGAGTGCTGCAAAAATTACCGATATAAACCTCGCCTATTGGCCAGTTTCGAGACTGTTTTGCCATTACGCGAACCATCGCATTTATTAACGCCTCCTTTGTACGATCTTATTTTACGTGATTCTGAAGGCACAATCGGCGAAATGGCGACGCTTCTAACCCGTGCTACCGCGATAGCTTTATTGCAAGGGAGTGAGAGTATTACCCCTTCCATCATTGAGCGCACGAATTATCATTCCCCCAGCATTCGTCGACGCATGATTGAACGGGAATTACGTTAGTTGAGAAATCATGAAACGTTGGCCTTTACATCCTCAGCCCACGTCTCATGAGACATTACAAACCTATGTACGCCGATTGGCTGAATGTTACGGAGTAAGTTACCCCTGTTTTTGTTTACATGCACTTGGCATCCCCGTCACTGATAGCAAGGCAAGGCAATTTAAAGAGCCATCACCCGAACTATTGCAACGGTTATCCGAGGGGACAGGTGTTCCCGTCGATAGGTTAGCCAAAATGACGTGGCAACATATCTGGGCTCAGTTAATGGAAGAAGTAAATCAGTATGCCGCGACACCCGAAGGGAAAGAGGCACTGGAACGAATTTCAACACCTTGGTTTTCGCGAAACTTGTAAGTTCTGCGACAGAGAAATTGAGTGAGTCATCTCAAGGTCTCCACGTGTCGCAAAAGTCATGTGCAATAGTCAATAATTACGATACACTTTAGCGACATATTTTACGAGTAATAGTGATGCTGATTGGCTATGCCCGCGTTTCGACGGATGATCAACGTCTTGATAACCAACGTACTGTCTTAACCAGCGTCGGTTGTCAGCGAATTTATGAAGAAAAAATATCAGGCACGAAAAGGGAACGTCCTGAACTGACACGATTACTGGATCATTTACGTGAAGATGACGTATTGATCACAACTCGCTTAGACCGACTTGCTCGATCCACACGCGACTTATTGGAAATTGCAGAAATACTCAATGACCGAGGTGTGGGTTTACGTTCATTGGCGGAGCCGTGGATAGACACAACGTCACCTTCGGGGAAAATGGTACTGACCGTGTTCGCGGGAATCGCTGAGTTTGAACGTAGTCTGATTGTTGATCGCACACGCACAGGACGAGTTGCCGCTCAAAAAAAAGGCGTACGCTTTGGGCGGCCGCCTAAATTAAGCACGGAGCAGATTGCGATGGGGAAAAGACTGATTGCTGAAGGAACGTCAGCGCGAGAAGCGGCTCGTCTTTTAAATTGTCATCATGCCACTTTGTATCGTGCTATTGGTTCTCTATAAATTACATTGAAGACAGGCCTGATGACATCGTCTTTGACAATCCGCTGACATCGACTTAGAAAAGTGACAGTGGATCTAGCCAGTGCTGCTGGAAAGATGACCATGCAAGTTATTGCGGGTGTGGCCGAGTTTGAAAGAGATTTATTGATTGAGCGTACTCAGTCAGGTATTAATAGAGCAAAAGCGGTAGGGAAGCGTTTTGGTCGTCCTTCCTCTTTAAATAACGAGCAACGTGTAAAGGTTCTAGCAGCTCTTGATTTAGGCAAAATGGTAATCTCAATAACATAACACAACCATGAGTTTTAAGAATAATATAACGATGAACTCCAGAGTCCGCGATTTACCAACGTCTCAAACGTTAAAAATGAAGTGAGTCAGCATATGTTAGTAGGCTATGCCCGTGTCTCGACGCAGGATCAGCATTTGGCACTTCAAATAGATGCGCTTCATAAAGCGGGCTGTGAGCGCATTTTTGAAGATAAAATCAGTGGCAGTAAAACTGACCGTGTCGGATTGGCCAATGCGATAAGCCATTTGCGTAAAGACGATACGCTTGTGGTGTGGAAGCTTGATCGCTTGGGTCGTAGCGTCAAAGATTTAGTCCATTTAATTACGCAGCTTGAAGGTCAGGGGGTGCATTTTAAAAGCCTGACAGATGTGATAGACACGAGTACACCATCAGGTCGCTTCTTTTTTCATGTCATGGCGAGTCTGTCGCAAATGGAACGAGAGTTGACCATTGAACGAACTCAAGCAGGCTGGGACGTATTGGGGGGCGTAGGCGATTGATGACGGATAGCAAAATTGAATCAGCTAAAAAACTATTAAATAGTGGCGTGCCTCCTAGAGATGTCGCAAAAAATCTCGGGGTTTCCATTCCTACACTCTACCGATGGATTCCTGCCACTGAAAATCCTTAGCGTACGATTTTTTCCGTTTTCTCCGACGACCCCAAGTCGCAAGCACGCAGCGCAGTTTGCACGTATCAGCGTGGCGTAAAAGTCTTGTTCAGTCACTCGCGGTAACATACCGCTCCAGTTCTCTACCTGTAGTCTGGATTTGATGTGTTTGAAGGCTTCCTCAATGCGCCAGCGATGTCGGTACAACTGGGAAAAGTCGGTGGGCGTTAGCGTTTGTGATAGTACATTGGTGACCAGTACTAACTGTGTGCCGTTGGGAAGGCTATATTTTAACACTCGCAATTTTAGCGGTTGTTTCGGTGTGCCCATATCGTGTACGTGGTCGCTTTTGCCACTGACGATGAATTGCTTTACGGCACGCCATTGAGTGGCCGTGATACGAGCGCAGAAAGGAATTTGTTGCTGTTGCAAAGCGGCCATCCAATCGCGTGAAGGAGAGCCACGATCCATGACAACCAAGTCCTGCGATGAAAGTTGTGAGAGGTGTTTGAATGCTAATGTTCGGTCATCTTCGGCGTATTTGCCCAATGTGGCATCTATAAAGCACTCTCTAGCAACATCCCACAGCGCAGAGGCGCGTGCTAAAGGGCGTTTTTTACCACAAGATGTCTTCATATAGCCAAAATGGGCGGCACACTCCGCATTGTTGGGTACACGAATAACAGATGAGTCAAGATCGATGACGCGTAATCCATGCCATCGTGGTGCGTCAAAGCCTGTTGATAATCCTTTCGCGCTCTGTTGCAATAGATGACGCAAGGATTGAGGGTTTAGTGACTTTCTTGCTTGGCAAAAGGCACTTTTAGTGATGGTATGACATTGTTCAGAATCTAAAATCTGATCAAAAAACGAATCAAGCTCACTCTGTAACGCTTGCCGCGTGTTGTTGATCAGAAAGGCAACAAGGTGAGACAATGGCAGTTTTCGCGTTCGCGTAAATGCCTTAGATTTAAGTCTTGCGGTTAGGGCGAAATCATTCGAGCGAATATACGATCCAAATCGATCAAAGAAGGCTATCGCCTTTCAATATCAGGTGGGTTCGGCATAAAAATACAAATATAACGCAATATATTGATAAATATCAATTTTTATCTTAACTTAATGGCATTACCAGTAGGGTGGTGTCTAGATCACCATATTGGCGAAAGTGTTCGTGAGAATTGAAAACCGTGACCATCCAGTGTTCAGAAAACCGGTAGTTATATCCCAGTTGCCGAATGCCGCTGCTATGCAGTGTGGTGTTGTATTGTCCTAGTGAGGTATTGCCAAAAAAGAAGTCGAAGAACTCACTACCCACCCTGTCTTCTATCCAAGTTCTGGACCAGATGCCATAACCGGCATAAATCTGGCTCCTATGGGTGACGTCCTGCGCGAAGGAGGCTTGAGAGAGCATCAAGCAGATAAGGCTAAAACACAAAAAGAACGTCTCATATCTACAACCTACTTGGGGAAATCTGGAGTATCCAGATCACGGGTAAAAGCACCAGACAAGGAACCATGGGTAACACCAAACTTCTGAGCAGACAGTCAGTATTGGTAATTTACTGAGCGTAACATTTCATCCCTAAATCTTTTAACGCGTCTTCGATTTGTTGCCGCTAGAGCCAACAATACTTGCCTTTGAGTTCAAAAACCAGTCAATGGAAATAAATCTTGCGCCAGTTAACCCAATTCAGTGGTGATGCCGTTTAAAGGTTAACGAAGGCCATTTATGAAACTCTGTTATGCCTGATTTTTGAAATCTACAAATCACAGGAATGATTCATAGCTAGTCATGAACTGCCTCACTAGTGTTTTCTGACAAGACATCTGCCCTGACATACTTGTTCAAAGAGAGTTCAGACATGACATCTAAAGTGCTTTTACTAGCCTTACTGGCCATACCAAGCTTAACAGTGGCTGAGGTTAATCCCAAAAACGGTAATTTCTACACAATCCATACGGATATCCAACAGCAGTTTTCCTCCCGCTATTTGGAGCTAACTCGAGCCTATAACGCCAAAGCGGCTTATCTGGGGTGGTTCGGTTATGGATGGGGCACCAGTGAATTCGAAACACGGTTGACCGCAATGCCAGATGGCTCAGTGGCAGTGACCGAGAACGGTGCGGGTCAAATAAATTTTTATCGCCCGACCAAAACGGCGGACATAGCGGAAGGTGTAGCTAAAATGGCATCATCTATTGCCATTACTGATCATTTGTCACCGTCCGATGAGGCCGCTTTGCGTGACAAGTTGTTGAACAACGAAAGCCTGCGCTTGCAAAAGGTGGAGCGCTATGGCTTGAAGTATCCGTTGCCCATGGCTGCCACACTGCAAGGGCGAAGTTGCCCTCAGAACCTGCTAACCCGTGTTGTCGAGGGCTACAAAAGAAAAGGTTGCCAAGGGCGTATTGACTTGTTCGACCTAGAGGGGCGTTTGATTCGTCAAGAGTTTGACGATGGCTACGCGGTAAGCGTCATCTACGAGGGTAATCGCCCCAAGGTGATTCAGGACACGCTAGGGCAGGCGATGACTTTCTCTTGGACTGCTAACGGCCTAGCGGAAACAGTAGCGGATTCGAAAAACACGGCGCGTTATAACTATGACGATCAAAACAACCTGATCAAATCGCATGACATGAATGGCAATATCTACGAATACAAGTACGACAATAAGCACAATATGACGGCATTGGTCTACCTAGATCACACGCGCATGACTATGACCTATGACGAAGACTCGGCTGTGACCAGTGTGACCGAGAGAGACGGCAACAAAACCACTTACGATTACCGATACGATCCTCAGGACGGTCTGCATTACTGGACGCGGATAACGCTGACTAAGCCTAACGGGGAAAGTGCATCACACGAGTTCGAATTTAAAAGCCATGTGGATGCCAAAGGTACGGAGATCTTGACCAAGGCGGCAGAGAGCACGGCCATTGATCACCGCGAGAGCCAATATGACGATAAAGGCCGAGTCATTCATCAGGTGAATGGTGAGGGAGAGTCGGTGGATTATGATTATGATAAACATTGTGGAAAGCTATCCAGAGTCGTACTAAACAAAGATGAGATTACGACGTTTGATTACGACCAAGCTTGTAATCTAAAAAGTGCAGAAAAGAATCATCAAAACCGCATTGCGTTGCAATATTACATTAATCGTATTGGAGATAATGAATCGCCTCTCATTAAGAGAATGATTGATTACGATTTGACTAAGAAGACTAAGCGCATTCTGACGTTTAAATATAACAAACAACATAAACCCGTGGAAATCAACCTAGTGGGCGTAGGTCGTATTCGGGTTGAGTATGATGCTAATGGTGAAATCAGCAACGTGAAATCTAACAAAGGGCTCAAAATGGCTCTACAAGTTACTAGGGCTTTCCAGAGTTTATTGAGTGTAGTAAAGGTGGCAGGTATCTGCATGAGCTTGTTAGGCCCTGAGAACATAATGACTGCCCCCAAATAAAGGAATAGGAAATGCGTCGCTTTTTAACATGTGTAACTACCAGTTGCTTTCTAATGTTTGCTTGCAGCAATGCTTGGGCAGATGTCTTGCCGCTCCCAGGACTCATTGTCATGGGTATTCTGATGTCTCAAAATATGGCATTGCTGCTGACTTTGATTATTGAAACCGCCGTGGTGATGACCGCAGCCAGACACTGGCAGGTTTCGTGGCGGCGCGGATTGGCCGCAGGGATAGTCCCGACCATGTTAACGCATCCTCCCGCTTGGTGGATTTTAGAAGAGACTGATCGTTACTGGCTTTACTTTATAGTTCTGGAAGTGGTGATCACACTGATTGAAAGCACGGTGCTAAAAAAGATTCTGAGAGTCAGCTGGCGTCAAGCCTTGCTGCTTTCGTTGTGGGCTAATGGTGCGTCAGCGTTGGTGGGTGTTTTTTTATGATGAGAACACGTCATGACCCCGTTTCAAAATATGAGCCGCTGGCGGTGGGCTTATTGCTGGCAGTAGCTGCCATATTGGCACCAGTTCCATTGTATCTGCTGGCAATAGTTTTGCTCGGTCTACCGCATGTGCTGTGGGAAATGAACTGGGTAAAGCGGATTTATGGAGCGTCCATTCCATCAGCGTGGTGGCTTGCCATGGGCTGTGTGCTGTTGCTGCAAGTCTTTGCGCGGTTGGGAAACTGGGCGGCACTGGTGCCTTCCGAGATTAGCGTGATTCTAGACCTAATGACACTGGCTGTGCTGGCATTAATGACCGCTGGGCTAGTGCAGCATCTCGGTGGTCGTCATGCTCGACGGTCAGTGCTGATGGCTCTGGCAATGGGTATTGGTTTGATACTCGCGGTAGCGGCGGGCAATGTGGTGGGTGTGCTGGTTTTTTTGGCAATGGCCCATAACTTTACACCTTGGTTGCTGACGCCACACAATCTACGCGTGGCTCAGCAACCCGCTCGCAGGCCACTGTCGCTGCTATTTCTGTTGCCATGGTTAGTGGCTTTGTTGTTGTGGTTTGCGCCGACACTTGCGCCAAGCCTTGATTTGTCAGGAAAGCCTTGGTTGCCAGGAGAGGCCGATTGGTTTCAATTGCATTTACCAGAAACATTCCGAGCTGCGCTGTCGGCCATGGTGCTGGCGCAGTGTCTGCATTACTACGCGGTGTTGCGTTTGTGGCCCGCCATGCTGCCGTCGCAGGGTTTTCGTCAGTGGCAAAAGTGGGCTTTGCTGCTGACGGTGCTTTTGCTGGGATATTTTTTAATGAATTTCAGTTCAGCCCGTCGCTTGTATGCAGTAGCATCTGGTGTACATGCATGGTTGGAATTGCCGCTAATACTGTTGTTACTTAGTGGCATACAACCAGTGCCTCCTGATGTGTTGGTTGAAGAGCGGTTTTGAGCCGCGAGGATGCGTTGACATGAAAAACACAACCATGCTGTTAGTAGCGCTTACAGCACTTTCCTTGGCGGCACCTGTATCAGCAAAATCCCCGACCAAAACCACGGTAGGCTGTACGATATATTTTCCCAAAGACCGAGGGGACGTTGGTAAGAAAGGGCAGATATTGATCAGGCACTGGGTTAAAACGCTGAATGAACTGCCGCAACGGGAGGTGTTATTGACGGGATATACGCTCAAACGACATCCCCTTGAATATGCTATGGCTTTGAGTGAACGCTTAAATCATGTGGTGGAGCACGCCATGAAAAAGGAGGGGCTTAAAGCAGACATTATTGTCAATACCCTTAGTCGTGGGTATGCAGAATTGAATCCTAATGTCCGCGATTATGGCAAAGCTAGGGTGGAGCTGGATGCTTTGAGCTGCTCTGCCTTAAAAGCTGCACACAAGGTCTAGGCTGGTGTTTAGACAAAAAATGCCGATTTTTTTAATGCATCGAGGTTGATATTAATTTGAAGTGCTAGCATAAAGGCTAGTCAATCGATCTTTGAATGTTGCTTAAGAGCACTCGTACTTTGCGGGTTAGATAAATTTATTGTCTGAGGAGTTTGTAATGAGATTTATGTCAATTGCTGTTTTTATGGTGGGTGGGGCTTTCGCATCTAATGCGGTTGCTGAAGGGTGTGAGGATGTTATTTCCTTTTCGAAATTGACCTCTTCTGTCGTTAAGACTAAAAGCAGTATTGAAGCAAATGCTGCTAATTTTTGTAATGAATACCAACAAGCAAAGACCTATGGTAGAACCATGGCTGCATCCGCAAGTTATAAGTTTCTGTCAGCTTCATATGGTAGTTCTAATGCAAGCACTGAGGAAGTTGCAAGTAAATTTTGTTCAGCAACCTCTTTAAACAATGTAAATAATGAAGCGTATAAAGAATATGTAGAGACCATATCTCCAGATGCCTATGCGTCGTACCAGCAATGCATAAATATGAAAAATAGGGCTATTACGTTCGACCTCAATCCTAATTCAATGTTGGCTAAGCAGTTTACAATGATAGTTAAATATCAAACTTCAATTGGTGGCGCAAAACCAGAATTAAAATATGTCACATCAGATGATGTGACCTGCTCATGGTTAGATAAGACTGATAATAAATTTACATTTACCGATGTGGGTTCTGTAAGCCTGACATGTAGACGTGATAATACTACTGGCGAGTCCTATGTAAATATCGTACCAACAAATTCACTGGATGGAATATCGTTCAAGTGGCCTGCGTTTGATAATAATGGTGAGACAGTAGATGCCATGAAAGACCTCCTACAGAAGAATAAAAAATTAGAAGAACGTTTGAATGTACTAGAGAGTAAGGAATCAAGCATGCAGAACTCTGTAGTGTCGTTCAATTCCAGCGATTGTCCACAAGGCTGGGTTCCGTATACCCCAGCTTACGGTTTATTTATACGTGGCATCAATCTGAATGAGCCTGATAATGTAAGAAGAAAGCCTGGAACCGAACAGGCAGATACATTTAAACATCATCACCATCATGGCGGTTATCCAGCGCACATGCCATCACGTTATGGTATTGAAGTTGGAACCCCGTCCCCTTCTGGAACACGATGGGCATTTAGTGACTCTGCTGGTGCAGTAGGTTTTACAGGAGCCGCAAACACGAATGAGGTTGGCGATGATGAGACCCGCCCCAAAAATGTTGCTCTTTTATTTTGCACTAAGGCTTTGTAATACACTTTAATACAGGATGACAAACGAGATAACTCCTGCACCATATATAGCTTGGTGCAGGAGTTATTGATTTTGCCCAAACTACCCACAAGCACCATCAATCTTATTCTTCACAACGTTAATCGCCTTAATCTTCACATCTTGTTGCTCCAACTTGGATTGCACTTGCCGTAAACGTTTCTCCAGTCCCGCCAGTTGCGTATCCATAACGTCAAGCATCGCCTCGCCATCCTGATAAGCATCCTTTTGTTCCTTCAGATTTTGGCCAAACTTATAGACACCCACCAACGCAGCACCCACTGGCACCTGCTCAGCAACGGTCTCCGCAATAATATGCTCCAACACCGCGCCGTCGGTAATGGCCGAAGCAACAGACACACCATCAGCAACATTAATAATCTTGCCTAGTAAAGTTCCGCTCTTTTTGGCTGCATCTACCGCTATTCCTGTCGCAGGGTTCAAATGAAGGATTGTTGCTACCGCATCCACCGCTGTATTTAAAGAGAGCACCAGTTGATATGCAGCCTGAACGGTTGGCTGCTTGGCTCGTAGTGATTGACTCTCCTGCTGAACCTCTTGCAGTAAAGACAAACTCTTATTGGCGGCGTTATATTTCTTAAAAGCCTTATCCATATCAGTAGCCAACTGACCATCACGATACTTCACAAGCGCAGGACAATTCATGGGTTCAGCAAATGACACCAGTGGAATCATGGTGCCAGCAGTGGTTAAAACTATCGCGCTTAACAAACCTAAAATCGACTTTTTACACATAACACTCTCCAAAATAGTGATAGAGGTTTAAACGTAGACCACACTGCCAAAGGGTTAAATCAAGCAATTATTTATCATTGTCTTTTCACATACCTCATCAACTTCCAAGGCGTCTTGCCATTCGCTATATCCAACTCCATAGCCTGCTGGCTAAACTGCTCCTGCTCATCCTTACAGTTTTCCGATTTACACGTCGCTTCAAAATCGACTATTCGCGATAACGGTGAATTGGCAATGTCTTTCTGCGTGACAAAAGCGTGGATAGCTTCCTCGTCCAGCACAATATCATCAAGGTTAGGCTTGCCGTGATGATCGATAATGACCGCAAATCGTAGGTCTTGCGGTAGCTGGTCTGGAACCACAGGCCAATATCGCCAGCCTGAAATCTTAAAGCCATCCGCTGTTTGAACAGAGCTTACAGGTTCACCCGCCCATTGATGAAATACAAACAAAATCGACACGTATGTATCTGAAGGATTGACTATTGGCTTGTCATTGATGGATGGGTCAACATGATATTTATAAGCATACTTCGGCTTTGGTAGTGGGGCACCTGCGTTTAACTCAAGTTGCTTTTTCATATCCTTAAATCGCTTTATTTGCCAGTTACCCCATGTAAACTCCGATGATTTTTTTTCAGTCTGAGAAGCTATGTCACTTTTAGGGTAGGACTGCAAGATTTGATCATACTCTTCGGAGCTGCTATCGCTGTCATTACCACCACTTGATGATATTGGTCTAGAAGGGAATCCTTTTGATCCCATTATTTCTGAGGGGGTTACTGTTGGTTTTGAGAGTTTCGATGGACTTGGCTTTGCAGCTTCCGATACAGGCTCTTTTGAGGGAGTGGGCAATTTTTCGGCTGAAGCCTTGCTCTCTTTCTGTATTTGGGGGAGGGCAGGTTCTGGATTGACTGGCAATGCTTGTTGCTCTGGTTCGATAGGCCGCGTGAGCGATCCAGGTGCTGTACTTTCCACCTGCCAAAAAACATTTAGCCCAAGCATCACCGATGCCGCTAATCCCATTCCCAATCCCCAACGTCGCCACACATTGTCTGGGGGAACCACCACGGTTTTTTGCAGCGGCATATCAAGCGGTAGTAGGGTTTTCAGTGCATCTTCCAACACTAATTCTCGAATATGCACGGGTACTTCCAGAGTCACACGTCGAGACAAGTCGCTCAACTGTTTGTCAAAAAGAGGATCTTTTTCCTCTCCGTCTTTAGAAGGAGGCGTGTTATGGTTATCTATCATTCTAGCAACCCTCCGAGGCACAGCCGCAACTTCTGAAGCGCATATCGAATGCGGGTCTTGGCTGTTTCCGCAATGACCCCTGTAACCTCACTGACCTCAACTGCTGTCATGTCATGATTGTGCGACAGCAAGAAAGCTTCTCGCTGGTGAATGGGCAGTTGTTGCAGGCAATGTTGATATGCCTCCGTGGCGCGATCTTCACGCAGTAACTCGTCGCTCAATTGGCAACTCTGAAGTGATTCTGCGATGCCGTTGTCCTCATCATCTAGAGAGTGCGTGGCGAACAGCCGTTTCTGCTCCTTGCGAAAGTAAAGATCACTCAGGCAGTGCTTGGCGACCGTGTATAGAAAGGTGGAAAAGCGAGCCTTGGGCTGCCAGTCGTCAATGGTGCGCCAAATACGCATCCATGTTTCCTGATAAATATCCATTGCCAGATCGCTTTGCTGACAAAGCCCGTTGAGATAGTTAATAAGGGGACGTTCATGACGTTGGTAAAGCAGACGTGTGGCCTTGGCGAGGGCGGCGGCATTACTCAGGCCTGGATACAGCTTACGTTCATGCTCACTGTTGCGGCGAATGCTCTGAATCAGGTCAACAAGCATTTCGTCTGGGGCTTGATCCAGTGGTAATGCGGGGGTGGATACGGTCATGAGATGCTTGCTCCCTGCCTCAGCGGGTATGACGTTCAATTGTAGGTGTATTGTAACGTATAATTCGACGGCTTGTCTTGAAAGGTGAGTGCTTTAGGCATACAAGTAGGAAGGGCTGCCTTTTTGTTGCGTTGGGTTTTTATTCGGTTAATAATTGACTCACTTAGTCAATTTCATCGCTATCAGAAGTTAAGGCGCTTCATTCAATAAAAATGCTTTTTGGCTTCTCTCACAGGATATTCCACTCATGAAAAAACTTCCCCTGCTGGCGGCCTTGTGCCTGATGACCACGATGGCCCAGGCTTTGCCGCCGGCGATTGAAGCCGACAAGCTGTTGCTGGAAATCAAGGCGCTGCGTGACCAGTCGCAATATGCGCCGATGCTGGAAAAATTTGAGCGGATTGCGGCGCTGGGTGTGCGCGTGGATGACACGTTTTATTACCACTGGGGCGTGGCGTTATTGAATGCCCCGGCGGAGTCGGATGCCGCATCGGTTACGCAGTTGACGCAGGCGCTGGCCAAGTTTGACAAATATCTGGAGGTGTCAGGCGCCACCGGTAAGTTTTACCGGGAGGCTCTGGAGGCGTATTCCACGGCGGAAAAGAAGGTGAATGAGCTGAAAGCCGTGGACGCGGCCAAGGCGGCGGTGATCAAAAAGAACAATGAACTGAAAGCACTCAACGATAAGTCGCCGGTGGGGCAGTCGTTTAGAGATTGCAACAACGGTTGCCCGGAGATGGTGGTGGTGCCGGCGGGCAGTTACATGATGGGTTCCTCTCATGAGCAACCGGTGCATCAGGTCACCATTGGCTACGTGCTGGCGGTTGGCAGGTTTGAGGTGACCTTTGACGAATGGGATGCCTGTGTGGCGGATGGCGGCTGTAATGGTTATAAGCCGTCGGATTATAACGAGGGCCGTGGTCGCAGGCCTGTGTTTAATGTCAGCTGGGGAGATGCCCAGGCTTACGTGCAATGGCTGGGCCGCAAGTCAGGCAAGGCTTACCGGTTGTTGACCGAGTCGGAATGGGAGTATGTGGCGCGGGCGGGAACCACAACACAGTATAGTTGGGGCGATGAGGTGGGTGTTAACCGTGCTAATTGTGAAGGCTGCGGCAGTCAGTGGGATAAAAAAGAGGCCGCGCCGGTAGGCTCCTTTGCTGCGAATGGCTTTGGGTTGTTTGATGTGCATGGCAATGTCTGGGAGTGGGTGGAAGATTGCTATCAGGGAGATGGTTATGGCGGTGCGCCTGTCGATGGCAGTGCGCGGGGTTCCTGTACGGGGTCAGGTGCCGGCAAGCGGGTGTTGCGCGGCGGGTCCTGGTACCACTCCCCTCGCTTTACGCGCTCGGCCTCCCGAGACTGGTATTCGTCCACCTACCGGGACATCATCGTCGGGTTCCGTGTTGCCAGAAGACTTTAAATCTTGGGTCTTTAGCTCTTTACGTCTTGCGACAAAGGAGCAAGTGGGGTTTCCAAAGGGGCAAAGCCCGTTTATTACGTAGCGTTTTAGCTAGTCGCATTTATATTTATAGCCAGAATCAGTCTCTGGATCCCAAACATGATATTTAGTGGGTATAGGCTCCATGTTTGGTCCTGGTACATTGGGATTGGCTTTTTTAGTACACGTAAACAGCCTTTTGGTTTGGCCGGGCTTAATGGTTTCGGTTGAGTCAACAACAGTGCCATTTGGAAAAGAAAAACATTGCTTCACGGCAATTTTGGTCGTGCACTTATTATGAAAATAAACCTGAGGGTCTCTTGCGGGATCATTCAAGTTACCTGTACCCAGACAAGTGGATTTTCGCTCATATTTTTCCTGAACGGCGCATTCTATTAAAGGAACAATCTCCTCATCAGCCCAAGTTGGCACGGATACCGCCAGTGCAGAGGCCATCATTACAATGATCTCAATTTTTTTAATGGTGAATGTCATGGGGTCACTCCTTGTCTTGGTGTTGAAAAAAATCACGGTGTTTACGCTAACAGCAAACATTCTGACTTAGCGTCAAATATAACAAAGTCACACAACAAGCGGTTGCCGTTTTTACGCAACCTGCTGGCTAACATTCATGACGGCGTTAATCCAGTATATTTTTCAGGCCACTGCTACCTGACTTTACTCGTTGCTCACGTTCGGTACGGTGCAGCTTTTTGGCGTCACTTTCTTTAGGGCCATAAAGACGAATTTGTGTCTCTACACATTCATCAACAGACGTAAATTTTTCTGGATTACAACTAGCAGCATACTGCGTCATGCACTGCGAGTAAGCACTTCGCAGCGGCGGCATCTTTTTGCACTGACTGCGTAATGCTGCATATTTGCTGTCCCAGTCTCGTTGACTTTGTAGCATTTCTGCATTTTTCTCCTCTTCCGCCAAAGCCCAGCGTTTTCTTGCCGCACGGCATTCGGCATCTTCCCGATAACAAGTGTCGCCTGGTTGTCCAATCGAGTGTGAAGTCAACACCAATACAGGTTCAGATGGCCGCCAAGGTATACTTTTACACTCCGCTTCTGAAGGGCTGTCAGAGGGTTTGTTGCAGTTGTTTTGCAGGTAACAGGCATCAACAACTTGTTTTTTTTGTCTGCAAACCTGTTCCGCTTGTGGTCGATATTTTTCGATTTCTGCTGACAGTCGTTTTCTGATGGCTGGTATTTCGGCATCATCATCCAGCATTCCGCTAACGCTCTGAGGTGAAGATTGACGGCTGTCACCATCAAGAATGCTAGCGCCTAGCCCTGATACGGGCTTGTCTTTTTCATCCTCTTTCTTTTCTTGTTTTGGACAAAATCTATACTGCTTATCAGCGTCTGGTTGGCTACACATCTTGGCAATCGCATTTTCTAATGAGTCGATGTCGCTAAAACCAGACTCTGGGCAAAGCTCAAAGCCGCCAGTATGAAGAGTAACCCCGTATTTAAACATGTGCTTAGCGCTTTTCGCATCCATATAGTTGATAGGCGATATAGCATTACCTGCTTTACAAGCGGCGTTTAAATTGCTGACAAATGTTTTATTCCAGTCGGTGCTACCAGGCGTGTTATAGCTGACTTCACCAGCACGACTGGCTACACCCGTGTTGAGGCGGATTTTAAACCACGGAGAAGCTGCAGTAGCTCCCTTACCATGTGCGTAAGCGTCAATATATAACCCTAAGCCGCGTGCTGCTTTTTGCAAAGGTTGTGGCAAAGTATCGATTGTAAATTGAAGAGACTCCTTACGCTCGGGATCCCTCAAGGTTAGGTGTATTAGTGCCCATTGCAGGCTGTAATGGTTGATTGGCTCGCCCATTAAACTCCAAAGCTTCCAATTTACCGTGTAGTCGGCACAAATTTCTTTAACAACATTAGATTTGGTTTGGAAGCACCTCGGTAGCATGTAGCCAGTTATGTGTCCCTCACCGCCTTCGCGTGGGGGATTTTCGGCAGACCAAAGTGTGGGAGAAAACAGACACAACATTGCAACCAGCAACCAAGAGAAGAAATGTCTGTTCATGTTTGTGTTACCAACAAGTTTATTGAGTGTTAGAAATTGTATCTCTTTTAATAGACTGCTCAGTGCATCTTGCCAAATATCTTTTTTTGTTTTTTCTGAATTTTGGCAACGCTGACTCAAGGTAGGGTTCTTTGGCTTACAAATCACTTCTTAAGCACACTAGCGGCCACTCTAAAACCTCGGCTAGGGCTTGCCATTCTATCTCCAACAACCAGTCGCTTTGCATAACGCAGATCCTGAGGGTTGTTGTACCAAGAACCTCCACGAATAAGGTGTTGTTTCTCATCAACACAGCCTGTCATCCAAGCACTGCCGTCTGAAGGTGCACCTGCGTAATCAGCATGAAAACAATCAGCGACCATCTCCCAAACTCCACCAATAGTGTCGTATAGCCCAAAGGCATTTGGCGCATAACGGCCAGTCAAACCAGGTGGAGAAGTTGAATAGGAGTTCGTTACTGTGCTTTTAGTTTTACGATAGTTTCTCAGTGAAAAAGCCCCGCTATCGCCTGCCCGAGAAGCATATTCCCACTCCGCTTCACTAGGTAGTCTGTAGACGCGTTTGGTTTTGTGGCTCAACCACTTAACATAGGCGTTGGCATCCTGATAGGTCACCGAATGCACAGGGTGACGGTCGTTAATAATGCCACCATAATACGAAGGGTTGCGCCAAGCCTCATCTGGAGCATAGTCTGTTTCTTCAACAAAATGCCTAAACTCGCCGAAAGTGACTTCATAAGCACCCATTGCAAAAGAGGGTACGCTGACTTCGTGCAATGGGCTTTCTGACAAGGAGTGTCCCTTTTCTCCCACAGGCGACCCCATGACAAAACGTCCCGAAGGCAAGCGGATCATGCAGGGGTAATGAGAACCATCTTGAAATGCAGATAACTCAACGTGATGTTTGGAAGTGACGCTAGAGGTAGCGTCACGGGTATCCAGTAAGGCTTTTAATGCCAGTACACATGCGTCCATGATTTTTTTCACCGTTTGTACAGTTTTTGGCAAACATCCGCATTAGGACTAAAGCGGGCTTTGTTGACACTAAAGGCTAGTTCAGTTCGTGCTTTCTTGCCAAATTTTGGCAAAGTCGATGGATGCCATTAATCGGGCATTAACCGCAGGCGCAGAACGAAATGATGAAGCTAAATGAGTTGCTTGTTCGCTGGACAGCCCAATATTAAATGGTACTGAAAAAAGAATCGCTTTTGTAGTGGTTTTCATTTCAATATATTCTTCTCCTGAACTCCGCTTAGATATGCTAACTGATATGACATCTACAGTTTTGGGACTTCTTACTGTTATGGGAGTGAACACACGTTTTTCTTTCATGGCTAATACTGCTGAATCAATGGCATCCGCCATTTCGCTACAAGACTCCAAAGGCAAATCAACCGATGTAGACATCAAAAGCCCGCTAGAACTGAAGTAATATACTCGCGAGATAGTCTCTTTTGCTGAACTAGTAATTACGTGCTTCCATCCAGATCCAAGAAGAAATTCGATGAAAATAGGGCTTTTAGGCGCAGCTTCTGGCTGAGCAAAACTATCTTCTGCTGCAAACAAAAGCCTAATCAGCATCAAAAGTGTGAAGAAAATATTTTTAGAACGGGGTTGAGGTCGATGCTGCATCGTAACTATCCTGTTTTCAAAGTTAAGATTAAGGCAACACAAAGAGCTGACGGTTAGGTTTGGATACTTCGCTCTATAGCTGTACTTAAGAATTTTCAACAGCTTCTCATATTTCTAAACTAAGTTTTGTTGATATTTGGCAAAGTTTAATGATTACATTTGTTGTTCTTTTTCGACAGAATTAAAAAAAAATCATTTTTGCTGAATTTTTTTCTGCCCATTTAACCCTTTTTGCCTTCACGCTCCGTTTAATGAATTAGATACTTCATAAAGGCATGAATAAACATGTGCAAATCTTCTATTTTCCAAGCTAGGTTCAAGATGCGACTGAGCGAACTTCAGCTGAAAACGTGGCATTTCGCCTCCTTACAGTTGAAAAAGCCTAACGTAAATCGTCTATTAGCCAACCTACATTAAAATTAAGGAATACAAGCATGTCTTTCTGGAAACGCATTTTTGGTAAAAAACAGTCCTCATTACCCCCATTACCCTCGTTGCAAAGTGAGCCGATAGTTCCCTTTGAGTATTGGCTGAATGTTGATAGTTCATTCGAGAGAATCATCCGCCGCCCGATTTTAGAGATTCTTATGGATAGATTACTGCCAGATTTACTCTCGCAAGACGAAGACGATTGGGATTACCACTTAAAAGTAGGTACTTCAACGAAAGGCATAATTGAGTTAGCTAATAATGCCGCAAAAATCTGTGAAAGCAGTGGTTTATTGCCAAAAGGCACAACGGATTTGCAAAGCTTTCCAATTTATGTTCAAAACCTAATGTCACAAGTCAGTGTTTCATCAGTCGCGGATGAATATTGGGATATACGTGTTATTAGCATGCCTAAACCTATTGTCATTGCTGAGGCGTATTGGGTTGCCTTATGTATTCCTCATAAAAGGAAATATGTTTCTGGTAGGTATTATACCTTGGAGTTTAGTTTTGAAGGGGAAGTGGCTTTTTATGATCCCCAAGCACTTGGATTCGATTATGTAATACAGCCACCCATGACTTTTAAGAGTTTCGTTCATCGCGTCCGATTATCTTTGTGGGATTCGCTCAACTAAGTATGGGTAATCAAAATCCATAGGGTGGATCTTTAACCTGCTTGGTTAATCCCTTGCTATTTTTACTAACGGAATAAATTTAGAAAGAGTCAGTCTATGCAAACTATCAAATTTTCTTTGTTGCCCTTAACGCTGGCATTGTTGACTAGTGGGTGTGCGGGTGTCGGTGGTCGTGAACCCAGCAGTTATTCCCAAATGAAGGTATATGCCCCGTCCATCTTGGAAGAAGGCCAATCTGCAAGTCCAATAGGAATTAAAGGAGGTATGGCACCTGTTATTTCTAACACAAAGCCAATCACCGCAAAGTATGCAAAAATTATTGAGAATCCAGTTCGCCTAACCAAACAGGATGCAGTATCGACTCTAGCATTAGATGCCGATACAGGTAGCTACAGTAATGTGAGACGATTTTTGCGTGAAGGCACTTTACCCCCTGCGGATGCAGTGCGTGTAGAGGAGCTAATCAATTATTTTCCATCAGATGAGGTGCTGGCAAATGGTAAACATCCATTTGCCGTTACTACAGAAGTGTCTTCTGCACCGTGGAACAAAAAAAATCTATTACTGCGCGTCGGCGTAAAAGCCATTGATATAAAAGAAAAAGATATGCCTGCCGCCAATCTCGTCTTTTTGGTAGATGTCTCTGGTTCAATGGATTCTAAGGATAAACTCCCCCTATTAAAGGCAGGCCTAAAACTATTGGTCAAGAAATTGCGTGCACAAGACCGTGTTTCCATTATCACCTATGCCAATAACGAAAAGTTGATTTTGTCTTCTACTAAAGGAAACCATAAAGATGAAATCATGGGGGCAATTGATAGTTTAGAGGCTTCTGGTTCAACTCAAGGTGATCAGGCATTAAAAATGGCCTATCAACAAGTGCGTAAGAATTGGCAAGAAAATGGCATCAACCGAATACTCATGGCGACCGATGGTGATTTTAATGTTGGCGTTACTAATACCGACCAAATGAAAGAGATGGTGAGTCGTGAGCGAGAAACAGGCGTTACCCTCAGCATGTTGGGTTTTGGTCGGGAAAATCTGAATGATGAGATGATGGAACAGATGGCCGATGTTGGCAATGGCAACTATGGCTATATTGACAGTTTGCAAGAAGCTCAACGTGCATTTAGCGATGAACTGTCTTCTACGTTTAATACCGTGGCACAAGATGTGAAGATACAGTTAGAGTTTAATCCCCAACAAGTTGCAGAGTGGCGTTTGATTGGTTATGAAAACCGCGTGTTGCAGGAAGCAGACTTTAAAAATGACAAAGTAGATGCGGGGGATGTGGGTGCAGGTAAAACGGTAACAGCGTTATATGAACTCACGCCTGTAGGTGAGAATGGTCTTTATGATGCTTCACGTTATAGCAAATCAAATAATGAAACGCCTGCTGGAGACAACAAGTCAGAGCTTGGATTTCTAAAACTACGCTATAAGCAACCTAGAGGCACAGAAAGCATATTGCTAACGCAAGCTATTGATGGAACAGCACGAAAGTACCAATCATCGTCAGCATTACCCAGTCAAAATTTTAGATTATCTGCTGCGGTAGCCGCTTTTGGTCAGCTGCTTCGTCAAAGCAAGTTTATGGGTGATTATCAGTTTTCTGATGTCATACAACTGGCTCAAACTGCAATAGGGGACGACAAACAAGGCACGCGTAGTGAGTTTGTACAGCTAGTAAAATTGGCTGATGCACTTCAACCAACAAAACCTGCTAGTCCGCATAAATGCGATATTTCTTTGATTAACTTGGATTGTTCAATGTAGTTTTACACTTACTATTTAGTACAGAAAGTAAGCATATTGCTCTACTAACAAGGATACGGCACATGAGACTTCAGTTATTTTGCGTGATGCTATTTTCGATACCCGCTTTTGCTATCGCAGGCGTTAATCCGAAAAATGGTAATTTTTATATGACACATTCTGATGTGGGTCTTGAGAAAGATGGTCGTAAGCTGGAGATTAGTCGAACCTATAATTCTATGGCATCAGAAAAGAGCTGGTTTGGTGTGGGGTGGGAAACCCAGTATGATACTAAATTGTTTGGCTTACCTGATGGCTCGGTACTGATTAAGGAGAACGGCTCTGGTAGGAGCAGCTATTATCGACCTGACACCACAGATGCCATTCAACAAGGTATTCGGGCTATTGTGGAAGCAGCGATGGCTAAAGATAAATTAACGCCTGTTGCTGCCGACGAGCTTGCATCAAAATTACTGGCTGACGAAGATTTGAGGTCATCAAAGGCGATTGCATATGGGGTAACAGGACAGTTATCTGAAGGAACAGCACTAAATGGTGATTGTGGGCCAAAAACACTTATTCGTATTAGCACAGGCTATCAACGCAAAGATTGCAATCGTTTTGGTGATGCAGAATCTGCAACCGATTATTTTGACTTAAAAGGACGCTTAATAAAGCATCAGGCTGATGATGGCTACGCCGTGAGTGTTGACTACGGTATAAATGGCTTGGTTGAAATAAAAGATACGCTAAATCAGAAGATTAGCATTACATTAAATTCGGAAGATCAAATCACGGAGGCTAAAACGAACAACCGTGTTGTGAAGTTTAGTTATGATGACCGTAGCGACTTAGCCGAATCAAAGGATGATAACGGATATAACGCCTACAGTTTTCGTTATGATTCAAATCATAATTTAACGCGTGTTATTTATTCAGATAACACAAGTCTGTTTATCTCTTACTCCCCCCTTTCGAATGGAAAGGTTGATACGGTCACTCAACGGAGTGGCGATCAAGAAAAATACACTTATCTCAAGGATCCAAATGATCCTAACTATCATTGGACGATTCGTACTATTACTGAAGACGGAAAAAGCCGAACACAAAAATACGAGTATTATTCAAAAACCAGTCCTACGGGGGTGAATAATCTTTCAAGCATAAACGTGGAGAGTGATAAAGCAAAACTGGCTATGGATTTTGATAGTGCAGGGCGCGTTATTCGTAAGACCAATGCGTCTGGCAATAAAGTCGAATTTACCTATGACCAACAGTCGGGAAAACTCCTAACAGCTAAAACAGATAGAGCCTTGGCTAAATATACCTATAAAGCCAATGGTGACCTTCATGATATCAGTGTTAAAAATGATAGGGATCAGGCAGTTACATTGACGTATGACGAGTCAAATAGAATTAGCGAGATTGCGGGTGTTAGTCGTCGGTTTTCTAATGATTCAAACAGATTGTCCTTTTCTTATAACACAAAAGGAAAAATTTCTGAAATGGATTTAAAGGGTGAAGGCAAAATCAGTGTCGAATATCATGATGATGGCACCGTAAAAAATACAGTGGGTGATGCACCTCTTGTTTTAACCATTATCAATGTCTTTGCCAGCTTGAAGGGCATTCTTCAAGATTTTGATATTGAACTTTAAAACATTTACGGTGATCTGAGATGTCTTTTTTTGATACAAACCACTGTTTTTTTACACCCATAATTCTGGTGAGGGTTGCTTAATGAATCATTCAAACGTATTGACCACGGCGGTTATTGCATCATTGTTATCTTTCGGATCTGCAACAAAAAATACGGGAAAACTTAGAGACGTTTGGCAGCCCCGTTAATACTGTGCGCGGAGTTGTAAAGCAGCCTATTGCGTCTGTAAAAGAGGGGATTGGCAACACTTTACTTAATAATCTTCTAGGCAACAGCACAAGTTTGGCTACAGAGTTAAATGGAAAATACAAACACACTTTTGTTTAGATACTTATCTAGGAAAGATTAGCAATGAAAAACAACGTTGTTTTTGCAATCGTAGCGGGTGTGTGGGTTTCGAGTTGCTCATTGCTTGTACCACATACTCAAAATGTAACGGCGACATGCTCTGAGCCTGATGCTAAGTTGTTTATCAATCAAGAGGTATTCACAGGTTTTGGGGCAACTCGCGCGCCAAAAAATAAAATTTTATCAGTAATGTGCACCAAAGAGGGTTATAAGCCAGCAACGGTAATGGTAGGGACTACGGTAAGTGGTGTGGGGTTGTTTGACGTTATTACTACAACGATGTTCTTTGTTCCCCCCTTTGGACTTTTGTCGCCAGGCTCATGGAAACTTGAATATTCAAATGTCCATGTGCCAATGGAAAAATTGCCCAGCTGCAGGGCCAACTAAATTTGGATGGTTTGTGAATTGTCTTACGTTTTTAAGGGTATTTACAATTTCTATGCATGAAATTGTACCTAGTGATGTTGTTCCAAAACCAGTGCAAGCATCTGGACTTAAGTATCGTCCGTTGGTTAAAGACCAAAATAAAGATCATATTTTCAAGCAAGGTAATTGCGGAAGTATTAGTTATGCGTTTTACACCAGCAATGCTATTTATGTGTACATGTATCCATTCAAATGCGTACGCAATAGAACAGCAGGAAAGTGAGAGATGGGCATGGGCAGCATGTGTTCAAGATGTAGTGCTAAATGTAGGTTATTATGGTTCACAAAAGCAATTTGCGGAAAATCTAAATCTGCAAAGGTTTAGTCGTCCCTTTGCAAATGATGTTATGTCAGTACTTGAAAGCTATGGCCTAAAAGTTTCAGAAGATGAAAGACCATACAAACCAAATGAACTTGGCGATTATTTTAATGACTATTCGAAAGTGATCGCTTTAGTTAAAAAGAGCGGGTCTGAGCAATGTATCGTTTTAGAAGGCAGAGATGCTATGGGAGAGATCCTGATTGCTGATCCAGTCACGGGTCTTTCATATCGTCAAAGTGCTAACAATCTTTACTATACTTGGAATTGGGAAACTTTGATCGTTGTGAAGCGTTGCAATACATCAATGAAGTGTATTGAGTAAAGGTGATGTTTATTAGTTCAATACTTCGGACAGATTTAAGAAATATTTGCAGGAAATCTCAAGTTTGATAGA
>ERZ724506.158-NODE-158-length-26860-cov-7.793658_pt1 | contig 26860 bp, 9 predicted proteins | sample MGYA00376039_ERZ724506 | MGnify/ENA primary metagenome ERZ724506 (study PRJEB28724, sample SAMN07190887) | wastewater metagenome | isolation source: effluent of sewage treatment plant in Hong Hong | place: USA: Christiansburg, Virginia | collected 2016-03-01 ... | reverse complement strand
CCCAAACCCCAAACCCCAAACCCCAAACCCCAAATAAATATTTTATCTAATAAAGCAATAAATAAATTTTAAAACTAATTAATTATAATTTAGGTTTTAATTCTTCAATTTTTATTGCATTTATTATAAATATACTTAGTTTTTAGCATATGAACGTGTGTCAAAGCAATAAAAATAAATATGAGTCTTAAATTGATCATAAACTTAAAGATTAAAAGACTCAAAGAAATAGTCCAATTTAAGATTAAAACTCAACTTAAGATAGAAATTTCGGCTAAACATTTTCAATGTATTTAGAGTCCTATAATTCTTAGTCATTGAAATAAACGTAAAATTTAATATATTCTAAAATGAAGCCTTACTAAGTCAACTATGAGCTGGGTGTTAAATCCTATCGATTTTAGCACCATTATGGTCATCATAGACTCAACAGAAACACTGTAGAATTTCAAATACCTTAGATTGAAACCAAAAACTAATAGTGCTTATATCTCTACAAAGGATGACTTATAAACACTCTTACTGATGTTGACTAATAAAGTCACTATTTAAAGACTGTCTTTGATAGCAATGGCTTATTTTATGTTGACAAATTCTGACTTGTTGACCACCATAAGAATACTATTTTTTATTAAGAGAATTTTGACTAAATATATTTTTTTGATTTCGAGAAGGACAAGAAGATCCTAAGTCTTCCTTAGCAATCATCCAATGATTTTTTTCAAGAAGATTAGTTTCTTATTGTGGATAAAGAAAATGCAACTGTTTTCTACGACTATTGAAGTCCAAGAGAAAAATGTATAGAAGTAAATCATTAAGACAATATTTAAAGAGAATTTTCAAAATTTATAAATTAATTTGTGATTTCTGATTCCAACAAAATTCAGCTTTTTGATCTTAGAAAAAATGACAAAAAAATTAATGAAATAAAATTTAATTTGGGATAAAGAATTTTTAGGAATACAAAACTGATTTCTTAAGAAAGAGTTCTTTATATTGATAAAGCTACCAATTAGTTATTATTAGAGAATTTCAATAAATCTGACTGCAATTGAGTAATAATTTCTGACAACGTATAATAGTTCTGTATCAACTAATAAGAAGTCATATTTATAAAGAACTTTGAAAACTACCAATAAGTAATTAAATAAGAGCTTTAAACCTAAGAATAAAGAATAATACTCACACTTCAAGATCACCACTTATTCTCAGCCTAAAACATCATTGCCAACAAAAAGCTACTTATTTTTGGCTATGACTAAATTTTCAGCATTTTCTATAATTAAATTTTCATTTCTATAATGCTTGATTATTAAAAAAAGAAGGACTCTATTAAAAGTCAGCTCTCAAAAACAGAGTCTACTTAAACCCAAAACTGCTTTGAAAAAAACCAAATCAAAAAACTCATTTAAAACTTTGAGGGGTTTTGTTTACTTCCTAAAAAAAGTCAAGAAAAGTCAAATTTAAATTTTGCAAATGAACTTAAAGCAAGCCCAGTTGACATCAAGTTCTGTTAGGCTTACCAAAGCTACATATATCACTCAGACAACAATGTAAGTTAAAAAGCTTAATCTTTATCAGGCATACATTTTCTCAGCCATTTAGTCCAACATAAGAGTGCAGCTTTTTGACTGGCTGGCAGAAGTTTTGCTGTACATCTTTCCAAACAACATTTGAATTGCAAGAGCTCTGTTTTTTAGAACAATAATGATCTTTGATTTTTTTGTTAAAAACGGACCTGAGAATTTGGATCCAGAGGAATTGGATCTGAATATTATTTGTTGTTTTAGCCTGGCAATTAAGACTGATTTAGAATCTCATCTTTTTAGACTCACTCCCGCATTGTTTGAGGCTCTTTGGAAAAACAAATACTCTTTAATATAGTTTACAAAATAAGAGGTTATCATATTTGAGGCTCTTAATTTCAACACAGTCTTTTGAACTTATTAGCAAATAATGGAGAGTCTTTTTTTGCAGTCCACTTATATGAGTCTTAATAATAAGAACCAAAAAACCTTCTAGGATATAACAATGATATTCCTTTTATGTAGTGTGTGTGTTATTGATAACCTGGATCAGAAGCCTGACTCCCTGTGCTTTGCAGTCCTTATATATTCCATAGAGAAGGCCTTTGAGTGCTGACAGGCTGAGAATAGTATTGGCGAGACCTACTCTATATAAATAGATGAAATGTGCAGAAATATTGTCCACTAGATAAAAAAACAGCACAGCAATATTCCTCTGTTCTTCGATGATATTTTAAACTCTGTAAGAAATTCTTTAGAAAATTTTCATCATTTCTCATAAGAGATTTCTATTAAACATTTATAGTATCTTTTTGGATTTGAAATAGAAGACATCAAAGACAAGTTTTGCTATTAATAATAAAATTTTTAATAATATGATTTCTAAGTTAATTATTTTGCTTTTTGTATAAAAAATTAGTTGATAGATTTTTGAGCACTTTTTGCTGATTTTTAAATACTTTGAATAGATTATTAAGACTATATTTAATGAGACATTCTTTTTTATTCCTTGGCCTCGATTTGGTTAAGTTTATCTTGAATTGCTTTGATTTCCATTTGGTCTGAAATTCTCTTGTTTTCCTAAGAAATATTAATCTTAAATATAAACTCTAATAAATATGGATGGATATACATCTCCATAAGCTCCAGAGATCATACTAACAAATTGTTGTTAAGAAGCTGAGGATGTTCTTGTTCTTTTAATACTGCTTCTGTCTATTGTTACTTTTGCCTTAATTTATCTGTGAAAAAATTCCACTTAAAACTCAGCACTGGGTCTCTTCCAGTTAGTCATATTGAGCCAAGATACTAGCCATCATACTTCTCTATGGCATTTATTATTAGTTCTTTTTCAAGCTCAGTTTTACAACTAGATAATAGCTCTTCTTGACCCAAGGTAATTTATTATATATTTCTTTATAGATCATTTTGCTCCAAAAAACACTCAGTCCATTTCCATAACAAAAAATATAATAGCTAAAACTCTTGCAGTTTTTCTACTTTGAAAGTACTGTAGAGATCATCATTAATAATTATGGATTTGTAGGGATAATTCAGACTTAGTTTCAGATACAAATTTTTGTTATTATAAATTAGATTTCTTTTTGTTTCTTTATATTCCAGACACAAGTTTTAGTTGTCTTTACTATTGAGAATCTCATGGTACTTTTCCTGATATAAGACAACTGGCTCAGACATGTGTATTTATTAATAATTTTTATTTATTTTATAAGTTTTATTTTATTGAGAAATTATATTTATTTTGCTTACTAAAAAATCACTTTTTTTAAGTCCAAAATCTTTATTATATTTAATGTAGTATTCTTAACTAGTATATGGTAGATGCTTAAAAAGCTTCTAATGTATTCTATACTATTTGGACTAGTTATTAGCCTCCATTATAAAAATATTAAATTATTACAACTATCTGAAACTCAATTGTAATAGCTCAACTATTTGCAAATAACAGTCTATTTTTTCATCTAAAATAACTTGATCAATTTCTGAAGTATTTTAATAGTCTTCAAATTGAATAATAATTTCTTTGATTTTTTGCTCTGTGTCTTTGACCAGCTCTTATAAATATAGTATCTCTTGACCAGCTTGTAGTAAAAATGGTTTGAAGTTTCTAATAAACAAATCATCTTTTTCTTTATTATTTTCTATACCAAGCAATGTCACTCTTATTGTGTCAAGATCTTTTAGAAATTAGTTTATATATGAGGATATCAAAGAGAATTATATACTTTTATTATTTGTCTGGTTTTCCTGAAACTTCTCCAATAGTTTATCAAGACCTATGTCCTAAATTATACTTTCTTATACAGACAAATATATTATATTTTTTTATTCTTTTTAGTCAACAATTATTGATTTTAGCTTCATAAAAGAGCTAAGCTAGTATACTAAGCAATAGCCTTATATTTTCCCATTCCTTAAATATACATTGATAATGTCAAGATTTATTTTAAGAAATTTTTTAAGCTCTTTAGAAGACAATAATGGAATAAAGAATTGCTACTAATATTACAAGTATTTTTCTATAGTCGTTTTCTTAGTTAGAAATTATCATTTTTGTATAGTGCCTTTTATTCTCAAAATTGCTTAAGGAATATTGCATATTATTTATGCCCATTTAGTTGCAAGATCAACAATTTAGGAAGTTGAATCATAGTGAAGTCATCATGCATCATCTTGCTCTTATGTAGTAGGCAAAATGTTTAAAAAGTACTCAAAATTATCTGGCTGTAGATTGATCTCTTACATTGATAAAATAGTTTAATATATTTAATCTAAACTAAGCTTATTTACTGTCATTAGTTTGCTAATAGCAATGTTAATTTTTCTAGCTCAAATGGGATCTTCTACAACTGTAATAAAACTCTTGACTAAAGTTTTATTTAGGACCTTATTTATAGCTATTTTATTATATATTGTTTATTAATTATATAGATTTTTGTTTTCCTTATCATTTTTATTTTTATAAGAAAATTCTTGTTAGATTATTTCCAGCCAAACTTTTTATTGAATTTTTTCATATGAAAATTATTGTATAAAAATATAGTATTTTAATTCCTATTAAAAGTCATGATAATATAGTTTAAGTAGCTACTCTTTCTTTTCTTAAATTAGCTACTAAGAAACATATCCATCTTATTGCTCAGTATTTTGTTTGAATAGATTCTGGCTGGCAAGTTATTGTTTTAATTACTCTATGTTGTTACTTTGTTCTTATTATTTTATTTCATTATCATTCAGATTTTCTTTTTAATTATTTTAATCATCGTATCTGGAGTTCTTAATGTACTCTATTATTGATTTATTAATTTATTCTATTTCTTTTTGCTACTCATCTATATTATTAGACTATGCTAAATCAACTACTTTAGTTAAGTTTTATTTATCATAGCTAAATATACTAAATTACTCCTCACTATATTACTTATTAATTTTTAATGTGAGATTACTGTCTTATTTATTTGAAAGAAGTTCTAGTAAATTTATTATTTATTGATCTAATTTAATTCTTATCTAATTATTTTACTCTAAGAAATTTTATTGTTCAATATTATTTAAATCTTTTTAATAAAAATAAAGCTACATAGTATTTACCATTTTCTCATTATATTTACCTTTCTAATTGATAAAATCCATAATTTCTTTTATAGTTCCCTATGCCTATTTATTCTCTAGATATAAGATTATTTATTTTGATTTCTTTAAAATTTTGTTAATTTTTAAAATATCTTCAATTTTTATTAATTATGAACCAAAACCATTCTCTAATAATAAATCAAAGAATTTCTCTATATCATTTTTATTGTCATCTATTTTTAAGCTTTATTTTTAAGTAATTTCTTACTCCTTTTTAATTAGTCATTTTTAATCACTTTTCTTTACAAAAAATCTAATCAAATTTATTGCCATTTTAAATCTCATTTTCGAAATCATTTTCTTTATGCTCTAGACTTAGGCTGTATTTAGAATTAGTTTTCCATCTTAATAAAATACATCCAAATTAATCCCATCTTCTTTTTACTAGATAACTTAGTTTTATAATTGCAAACCTTTTCATATAGAGTATTCTTGTACATGATCAAATTCAAAATTTATTAAACAAAAAGCATTTTCCTTTTTGGCTCATGGACCAAGTAGCATTATTAATTTTCAACCTAATAAGTAGTTCTTAATTTATTATAGAGTTTATTATTTCTTAAACATAATCTTTATATAATAATACTCATTTAGGGGAGTCTCTTTTTTTATACTGCAATTTACAAATTTCTTTAAAAATTCAGTTTTTGAAAGTCCAAATTTTTATCCTTATTTCTCTAGAATAAATTTTCACTCATTAAAAAAGTCCTGAAGAATCAAAACACTTTTTTGTTATATAAATTCCTTACACATTTAATTGAAGCTGAGCACCAAAATATCAATGCTCATTTGTTGCTCATTTATTGTATTACTCTGATTCATTTTTTACTAAGCCACAATTCTACTATTCTTCATATATATTAAAAATTAAAATTATTATAAAATAAATGCTACTTGAAGAAGCCAATACACAAAATAATGACTACAACACAGAATTATAAAAACTGTTAGAAACTGAAAGAGAAACAAGACAAAATAATCAAACTGAAAAAAGCTTGGAAATTATTTGATAAATTTTCTAGTTCTTGAAAAATCAGCCAGATTTGAGTCTTTTCTAGTCTACCATACTTTCTCTGTGTAACAAGAGAGGCTAGCTTATTAAAACAGCAACTGAGATTACTAAGCTCTCAATGACATTCATGGATGAGCTCCAAGACCCAGAACTCAAGCTTTCATTTGCTAAGACTTTATTTGAGGCCACAGACCAAAAAATCTACTTGGATGCAGAGCATGCTAAACTGTGTCTATTTATAGTTAAGGAAATGGAGAAGAATCATGGCAGCATTGAAGCTGCTTTGAAAATGATGGAGACTTTACATGTGGAGACTTATGGATCATTGAGCACCAAAGAAAAGTTCTAGTTTATTCTATATTAAATCAAGCTTAATTTTTAAATAGGAGACTACACTAAGCTGTTTATAGTTGCTAAGAAAATCACTCCAAAACATCTTGAAGAGCAAGGCTTAGAGTTTGCAAAAATAAGCTACTATCTATACATGTATGAGTATTATAAGAATAAGAATGATTTTGCCGAGTCAAAAAACAGTCTCTTAAAAGTACTTGAGGTTCTTAAGGTAGTTGACATACAAAACATCATCTCAGATTTTGATCAATATATCCTAAATAGATTTTAGATCTTTTTAAGTCTTCAATATTTAACAGAGATTATTGCTTGTTATTATTGTCTTTAAAATTCAAGTGAGATTCTTGTGGAGAACTTGGAGCAGTTTAAAATAGATAATTTTTAGGTCATCGTTGACAATAATAATTTAAAGTAAATTTTAAGCTTGTTTTTATGCAAAGAAATTACCAGTTGTATCATGCAGGAAAATGATCTTGAAAATTTAATATTATTTAGCCACAAGGAGCCTCATTATCTCTAGTTAAGAAAATGATTATAGAAAAGTCTTATATAGAAAAACCTTTACTTGATAAGCAAGTATTATGACTCTATATCATTTAACAAGTGTGTCCATTTGCTACAGATAGACGCCAATCACTTTGAAGAAGAATTCTGTGAGATGATAGTTGATTAAAAGATCAAAGCCAAAATCAATCGACTGCAATAAAGTATTGAGTTTAATGTTCAAGATGGCAGCTGTAAAAAACTTGAGTAATGGATCAGCGATGTCAATGATACAATTGGTCTTGTTGATTTTGTTGCTGAGAGAATAGAAAGAGAAATCAAATGCAAATAATAATATATTATTTATTATAGTAATTTTATTTGCTTATTAAAAATTTTAAATTCAGTTAAAAATTATTAATATGCTTTGGAAGACATTTAGCCTCAGTTGAAAGCTTCTTCTCTAAGAATGATTCTTGCCTTAGTTTCATAGAGCTTGAAAATTGTTTTTAATAGATATGGATCTGCAAAAGGCTCTACAGTCCCATTTTAGGCTTAAAAATATCCTAGAAAAATCACCATCAAAATTATGCAGTAATTATTGCTCATTTTTATAAATTATTTACTTTAATAATTTGACATGAATAATCCCTAGGTTGCTTTTATTAAGGAATGAGTTCAGGATCTTAATTTTGGAGAATATAGTTACTGTGAGTTGTTGCTAAACTCAGTCATTGTTAAGATACAAGAAGAGATAAAAATAAATAGTAACAACAATATTGTAATGATAAAAAAGCTTGTAAAATAAATTTAATTAAAGGCAATAGAAAGAAATACTCTTGACTCTTATTTTGTATACTTTAACTTTGCTGTTAAAATTGTGTAGATTTATTAAGAAAATCTAGAACTGTTTTACAGATCCTTTATCTTATTAATACTTAAAACTTTTTTACACAAAAATTCTGAGGTAAAAAAACAAGCATAGAAACTCAATGAATTAATGAAGCAGAAAATCTTATAAAATAATTTTGTATTTAAGAAGCCTTTGAAGTTTGCTAGCTCTTTGATTAAAATACTACAAAACGAAGCTAACAAATAAAATCAAATACTTTTACTGGAGAATATATAAGGTCTTTAAAGCTACTTAGATTTATCTTTGTTAAAACATTTTGATCTATTTGAGAAATTTATTAAGTTTGCTGGAAAACAAAAAGACAGCTCAATTTTATTAATAACTGACAACATATACAATAAGTTATTAAACTTGGTTGGCTCACTGGAGTTCTGTAACTAAAATATTATTTGTGAAATTTTAATCAATATTGGTGATATTTAACAACACTAACATACCTATAAGGATTCTTGAAAGATTATCATAAAAATACTGGAATAATATGCAAAATGGTTTCATAAGAAAAATGTACTTAAAAACATATCTAATAATAATGAGCTTATTTAAAGCTTTGAGCCGTATAGAAAAGATCTTTTAATTTCATTTCTAAATATTTATTTTGAGAATTTCAACTGAAAAGAATCTAAGAGCTTTGTTTAGAGTTTTAACAGCTTGGTATTTTAATGTATTGCAAATAGCTCAAATGTTCCTGGAAATTTCAATCTTTTCAAAAATTGCTTAATTTAAATAATGGCTTTCATAATGAGATAGAAAAGTCTTTAATACAAGACCATAAGAAGTCTTATCTTTCTAATATATATTATTTAACACAAGAATATAAAATGAAATTTAGAGACCTCAAAAATGCTAACAAAAATACTATCAACTATGATATTGAAATTGTAATGCAAATCTTAATAGAAATGGAGCTTTTTGATCTCAAAAAGATTCCCATGATTTATTTGAGTTTTATTCCTTTAAAATTATGAAGAATAATAATAGTTTGCCAGTTAGCTAGCCATATTACATTTTTAATAGAATTAAAATTTTATTGATGAATGACATTTTTTGAGTGTGGTTTATTTGCTGCATCATTTTATTAGTGCCATAAAGACTATTTAATTGTTATTAATAAATTGTATTTAAATATATAAGGAGATATAGTGTTAGTTTTTGCTAAATAATTTCTCAAAATTTACTAAAGAAAATAAACAAATAATCTATAATGAGTTTTAGTAATAAAAAAATAGCAAATTTTTAGATTTTATTTTTGGTAATTTTCAGCTTCTAATTTTTAGTCTTATTTATTTAGAAGAATATAAATTAGCTGAAACTATTATACAGCAATAGCTTGATTAATTATTGACCATGCAATAAGAAGCATAATAGGAGAATGTATTGTAGGAAAATTTAATTTAGTTTCTTAAACTTATGAACAAAATGTCTAAGCAGGGATGCACTGATAATATCATTGAACATGCTTCATTATTTAACAATATTCTCAGTCTCATTAAGGACTAAAACTTTGTGTAAAAGTAAAGATCAAAAACCTATGATGGAACCAGCAAATAATCCAAAGACTCATTAGAAAAAGACTCCAATATTCAAATTTAGAGTTTTATTGAGCATTATTCTTCCTATATACAAACTCTTTAATATAATATCTTTTTATTAATTTTTAAATAATATTTTTATATGCTCAAAATTCAGAAAAAAAATCCATACAGCTCAAAAGAACTGCACAACATTATAAAGCTTAGCAAATCCATATATTAACAGGCTGATCAAAAAACATTGGAGATTTCCAACCAAGATCAGCTTAACAGTTTTCATCATTACTATCTCAAGTATCAATACATTTAATCAACAATGCTTAGTTCTTTGCAGAGCTTTTTTGATCAACAAGAACTTAAAGGACCTGGAGAAATTATCTCCAATATAAACAAGCTGAACATATTCTTCGTAGAGAGTCTTATAAGAGAATTTTCAGCTTAGTTTCAAGTCCTTAAAAAAAACTAAGAAAATCAAGAAAACAATCCTGATCAAAAAACGGATAAATAAAAATAATAAAATCTTGAGAAGTTCAAAATGGTCGTTAACAAGTAGGACTCTATGGAGCAAATCTAGAAGCAGTAAGAAGAAATTATAGCCTAGCAAATAGCCATTCAGAATCAACACATAAAGTTAAAAGAGCAGCAGCAAAAGGAAAGAAATGTCTTAAAGATACTAGAGCTTATTAAATAAGGAAACTCAAGCTATAATGTAGAGTAGGAAACTGATCCTGGAATTTTGTTAGAAATTAATTAGAAAATCTTTGAAGAGTATTTGACCTCAAAAGAAACTGGAAAAGACTAGCTTAGAGATATGATTGATAAAATAGAGAAGATAAAAAATCAGTTCTCGAGCAATGAGATTTAGTAACAATAATTAGCTGATATTTTCAATAGTCTTTAACAAAATGAAAATGATCTTGCATGACTTATATAGCTGGCAAACAAGGCATAAAATTAAAAGCCAATTGATTAAGAATATGACTAGCTTATTTAGTAGTATAATGCTTGATTGAAGGAGCAAATCTTAGGCCTATTAACTGATCAATACAAAGTCTTTAATAAACAGCAGCTTGAAAGGATTTCTAATAAGGAGATATAGACTGATGAAAGCTTGTAGGACATTGAGAGAATGTAAAATGAGTTCTCAGCCTTGAAGAAGAAAAGCAGCTTAGAAAAAACTAGCTACAATGAAGCAGTTGATAAGCTGAATAAGAAAATCAATGAGCTTGTAAAATAATAAAATGATTCTGTAGAAGCTTAGAATTAGCTCAAGTTAAAAAATAACGAGTTATTAATACAAATTAAATAACTTAGTCTTTAGTAAAATTAAGAGAATGTTGTTAAGCTGAAAAGATCATCATAAAATCTAAATGCTTTATAAGATTAAATGAGTTAATTTTTGTAACAAAATGAAGATTTTTTGGCTGTAATTTAGCTTGATTAAAAACCAGAAGAGAATCCATAAAAAAATGATAGCCAAGAGCTTACTGATAAGATTAATTAATATCTACTAAGAATTAAGTAAATGTAGTAAGACTATTGAAGTAATTAAATTTATGTACTTTGATTATAAGATGCTGAGAAAATCAAAGAGCAAGTATAAAATCTACTGTAGAACAAATAGATAAAAAAATAAATAGATGAGATTTATTAAATCAACAATTAGCAAATAAAATAAGAAATATAGTCAGCTTAGAAATAAATGGTGTAGAACAAATTAAAGAGCAAGAAAACTATTTAAGAATCCTACTCTTATTTGCACGAGTAATTAATTAACTAAGAAACTTAAGAGAAAGAAATTAAGAAAGGTAAATAATAAAATTAAGCTCAATGAAAAATTATAAGAAGTCCAAGAAAGTTGCCTGTAGTTTAAAAGCCAAACACATTTTCTTTTTATGATTTTATAGTCCAGAAGCAGAATAAATTAAAAACAGATCTTCAAGAACAAAATGTTAACAATTTTGAATATGAATAAAAAATTGAATTAAAGAATTAAATTAAATTGATCAAGGAAAATTAAATGAGAATTTAGGATGTGAAAATTAATGCTTAATAAAAACATAAAAAACATTAGTATTAAATATAGAAGCTCTTAAAGCAATCATTTATTTGATACAAAAATTAATTAAGATTTTAGTTGTTCAAAATAACCAAATAATTTACTGTGGTATTCCAAAGAAGCAAAAAATAAGTAGCTTAATAGATAAGTTAATAGGACAACCAGAAAGATTTCAAAATTGAGATAAAAGGTAACAAATCAGTTGTTTAATAAGCAAAACCAAATAGTTTTATAATTGACAAAAACAAGGGCTAAAAATTAACTTAGAAAATTACTTAAGAAAAAAAAAAATATTATATATAGGATATAAAGATTGTTTAAAATTTTAAGAAAAAAATCATAACAAAAATTAATAAACAAAAATCAAAAAATTCTTATTAAAATTAACCTAATAAAGTCTACAAAGAAAAAAGCTATTAAATATTTTTATAGTAGAAAAAAATGGAAAAAACAATTAAAATTTCTAAAGAATCAAAAGATAATTATTATTAATAGCAAACCCAGGCAGAGAAATCTGGTTAACTTATCGAACCTAACTCTTTAATAAATAAATAGGAATAATTAACTGTATAAAAAATCAAAAATAATATTCAATAATAACAGCCTAATACAATTAGTATTAAACCTAAAAAAAAAACAATATTAACTCTATAAAATTTCACAGTAAAAACACAATCACATACTATATCTCTAAGCTTGTCAAGGAATTGATAAAAATCCTATGAAAAAAATAAAAAACAAGCACTTGTTTATTTGCAACACAAACTACCCTATATTCAACATAATAATATACCAGATGCTAATGATTTAACTCCTCAATAAAAAGACAATATTAGCAAAGCAGTATAGAAGCTCTTTCCAGGGATGACTATTATTGAGATGCAAGATAAATATAAGGACACTTTCATGCACATAGTTTAGTAATCTTAATCCTTCTAAAAAAACTTTCTTTTTCAAATCAAATAACTTCTTGGCATCAAAGAAGACATGCTACAAAATACAGAATGAACTCTAGCATAAAGTAATATAGTCAATCGTACTGAAGAATATTAGGCTTAAAGCAATATCAAGAAGTTCTAAAACACTATGAGGTTTTCAGCTTAATAAGAGCACCATTACTACATATAAGAACCACACATTAGGGAATCCCAAGTACATAAAGAAATATTCAACAACCCATTTATAGTCAGAATAAACAATCTTATATATTCCTCATGAAATTAGTGACTGGAAGAAAATCCTGAAAATGAAAAAATGCTTCAAAAAAACAAAAAATTTATCTCCAGCCAAATCTACTCTAAAATCTATTAATTCTCAATAGACAATGACAGAATGATGTAGCTTAATAATGAAGCTTAATAATTATGCTAGTAATTCATTTCTAAGCACAGTCATTGCTAGTTGCCTTGTGGACATGCAAAGTAGTTCATAAACCTTCTCAATGAATTTATCCAGTCATAAATGGAGAACTAAAGAAGACTTTTACCTGTCATTAATTTTGATCAAATTTTCAATAAATAATAAATAGTAAATTTATTATTAGTATTTTTAAAGTAAATTCTTAATCATTAATTTACATATTAGTTCCTCTTTGTTGGAGCTCATAAGAACATAAAAACTTTGCATAAAGATCTTCTAACATTATTCACAATTATTTAAATTCATTTATTAATATTTTTTCAACTCATTTATAGTGAAAATTTCTGTAAAAATATAAACTTAAAATTTATAAATCCATGGTAACATTAAGACTTCAAAGAAGATTAGCAGCATCAGTTCTCAAATGCGGAAAGAACAGAGTTTGGCTAGACCCTGAAGAAGCTACCAAACTTGGAGATGCCAGCACCAGAGTTCACATCAGAACCTTGGTCAGAAACGGTCTCATCAGAAAAAAGAACGTAGAGATCCACTCAAGATCCAGAGCCAATAAGAGAATGATGGAAAAGAGAAAGGGAAGACATATGGGAATAGGTAAGAGAAGAGGTACTAAGAATGCCAGAATGCCAGAGAAAATTCTTTGGATCAGAAAAATCAGAACTCTTAGAAGACTTCTTAAGAAATACAGATCTCAGGGCAAAATAGACTCCACTTTATACAAGGAACTTTACTTGTTGTCCAAGGGTAACATGTTCAAGAACAAAAAAGTTCTTATTGAAGAAGTCATAAAGAGAAAACAAGAAGGTATTAGAGAGGAGAAGCTTAATCAATAACAAGAGGAAAGAAGATAGAAAAATGCTTAGAAAAGAAAAAAAAGATAAGAGGTTAAAATTGCTTCCATCAATGCTTAAAAATTATATAGGTATTTTATTTTTTAGTTATTTTTATTTATTATAAATTTGAATGTGATTTTGAAGACAATTTTAGCTGTTCTTAAATTGCTGGAAAGTTTAACATTTTTACCAAATGTTCTTCAAATGGCTTGAATAAAACTCAATGTAAATAAACATTGTTATACTTCACTATACAGGGTCCTTAATTTTCCAGTCTAAAAAAACCTACATAAACATTATGAACTTTTTTTCTTAGTTACAGTATTTTTTATTTTGAATTTTTTTCATTCAAAATTTAAAGATTTTTTTGGTCTAAAATTTCATTGTCATTAAAGTCAATATGATCACTTAAGAAAAGAGTATTATCATTTTGGTGTTGCTCATAGTCCTAGAGCCTCTCTGCTGAAGCTACAAAAGTACACAATCATCAGTTGGATTATTGAGTAAAATATTGTCAAGCGTTAATTTCTTAGCCAACGTAACACCCCTTGTTAAAATCTATTGAATTTGTATAGTCTTAGTTAGTGCTAAGTGGATAAGCATCTATTACCTCATCATTCTTTTTAAGCTACTTCAAAAATATGATAAAAATATCTCAAAATATCATAGTGATTTTTGGAACAATTTTGAATCTTTTCTTTGGAAATTTGATCAAGATATTTTGAGATGTTTTTACTTTTGAGACTAATAGACAAGTGTCCGTAGTACTCAGAAGTTGGTAGAGTTGTTGCCAGGTCTAAAAATTCCTCTTTATCTTATTATAAGGTCTTGTAAATATTTCCGTAGTATTCTCTCCATTCTAGGCCAAGTCCTTTGTTCTTACTGCTACTATTATGCTATTTACTTTACTATTAGATAAATGTTTTCAAGATCTTGGCTGACTTTATTCAGTTCAATACTCAATCAGGAACCATATATTTTTAAGAGCTTTAGCAACTAAGGAGTTTGCTATTGATGAATCTGGATATATATCTCATTATTAATAGAGTTAAGTAAGTTTAATTGTTAAGGCTATGGCTTAAAGGTTGTAAATTGAGCTGCTACTTTTCCAAGTGCGGTTAATATAAGATTTTGATTGGAAATATGTTCTTTATTTGATAAAAACTTCTCTTGATCCTTTGTACTTATGCTTTGTAATAACTTATAAACATCTTTTCCTTTCATCTTAATAATATCATATGTTTAGGGTCTAAATAACAGCAGTTTGGAATTAAGCTGTTTTAATATCATTTTATTATTATTTTATTTTGAACTTTTTCTTAATAGGTTTTATAGTTTAAAAAACAAAGCTGCTTTTCATACATAATCTTATTATTAATAAACTGCATTAATTAAACTCTTTTGAAAAAAAGTTAAAATTATTGGCTTAGTAAAATTAAGACCTAATGAAAGTAAATTAAATTTTTAAAAAGATCTTAATAATATTAGTGAAATATTTTATAAACTCAATTCTAGTAACTTAATAAAAACAAATATTAATATTTTAAATAATCAAAAAAACCTGCAAATTGAGGGATTATTTTTAAATCATAATTAAGTATTAAATAAAAACATTTTAGCTATAAATGAATATAGTTACCTTATGATAATAACAAGGACAAGTTTCTCTAAAAAATTACTTCTATTTAGATATCAATATTAAGCTCAGGAAAATATGGCTTTAGAGCTACTTTTAAAAAGGTGATTAAATAATTAAATATTCTTATCAATATTAAATTTTGTTTGCAATCTTCTGAACTACTTTCCACTTATCAATAACACCTTAAATTGACTCATTTGTCTATTAATTATAATTAACAAGCTCCTTAAGCTTTATTAGCTAGTTTTCATTTAAAACCTCAGCCAAACTAAAATTATCCTTCAAGAACTATATACTTGTTTCCTTATAAAGAATTTGATTTGAAAGAATTTCAAATTACTTGCTTAACCTTTATAACACCTTTTAATTTTAATTAAACTCTTTTTTAAGCTGATCAGTTTCATTTTCTTTTTATTTATTTTCTTTATTATTTATTTCATTTTTCAAGTTTAAAACATCTAAATTTTCCTTAAGGATTTTCTTATGCTCATTTTATTAATCTAAATACATTTGTTTTTAATCATTGTTTGTCTTGGTCTATTACAAAATATTATTAATAACAGCATAGTCTCCTTGTATTTATATTAGCTATTTACTTCCTAACTATATCTTTTCTTGTAGCTAAACAATTTAATCATCTTTAATTTCCTCATTTAATCTTTGCAGCTTAAGCTCCATTGTTTATTCAAATGTTTGTTTGATACTCTTTAGTTTTTAAAGCTCTTATTGAAGTTGTCTTTTTTTATTATATTACTCATTCTTATTCTCAGTTAACATTTTATTAATATACTCAAGCTCTTTTTAATTAGTCAAAAACTCAGCCAACTATTCCTATTTACTTCTTACATTAGTTTGACTCTTATCTATAATTTTATTATTTTCTTTCATAGAATTATTCTCTTATAAAATCCTCTCAAGTATTTAAATTTTGTTTTATAAGTCATCAGTTTTATTCTCATGGTCTTTAATTTGTTACTCCAAAAAAATTTTCTCTTTTTAATAGTCATTTTATCTAGCCTCTTCATGTCTATCTTTTTAGATTTTTTCTATACATATTTCTTAGTATTCTTTGTTTACAAAGTCTTTTTGTTTTTCAAGTTTATCATTCTTTAGATTGGCTTCGTTGAGTTTTTTCTTTAGTTAAAATTCTTGATTTTAAAGCTCCTGTACCTGACTATTATATTCTTATAGACTACCCATTTTTAATTTCATTTCCTTAAGCTTAGCATTGACATTATCCTAGTATGCTTGTAAGATCTTTTTTTACTTTTCTTATTGAAATCTTTTGTCTTCCAGCTCAACTTGCTATAGCTGAATTTATGTCTCCTAGTTGAATATTTTATCCTTGGTCTGTATTATATGACTGGTGCTTGTCTATATGCCATCTTCTTAAAGACCTTGGATTTAAAAAATACTCTTTCTATTTTTCTACTTCTCTTTTCTAATTAAGTTACAAGGCTTCAATTTCCAAATTCATAAAGTGAATTTGCTTTTTGAGATTTTTCTAATACTCTTCGTCTAAATTTTCTTACTTGTCTTTATTTTTGATTTTAATTGTTTTTTGGCTGTTAAACTCCTTCATAATAAGTTTATATTATATTTATTAGTTATTTACTATATAAAAATATAACTGGAGAAGGAGATATGCATGCTCTAGATAGTTCCTATAGTATAATGATTGTGTATCAGCACAGTAGCGGTTGACTTAGTCTGATTACTCTTATCTTTTATAGAAGTATCATTACATTAATATTAATAAATACTAAAGATAAGAAAGACGCATTATTTACTAGAAGAATTTCTTCTTATAATAATCAACAAATAATCCTCAGTATTTTTCTTTATAATTACTAAGTTATTTTTCAGATCTATTTCTCAACTAAGATTAATTTATTTTTGAAGTTTTTTAATTAAAATTATATAAATGGATATTAATAAAAAACTCAACCAAATTTTCAACTTGAACTCAGAAGAAAAAAAGACAGAGATTTTCTCAATAAAGAAGTTTGAAGATATTAATGGACTCAATCCTTTCCTAGTTTAAAACCTTAGTAAATAAGGATTTACTTTTTTGACCAAGATCTAAAATGAAGCCTACTCACCCATGGAGCAGAACCAAAACTGTTTCATTAAATCCCAAACCGGCTCTGGAAAGACCTTATCCTATCTCATTCCTTTGATAAACAGGCTCATGAACAATGCTGACAAAATCAACAGAAAATCTGGTCTTTTTGCCATGATTCTTTGCCCAACAAGAGAGCTCTCTATTCAAATTTACAACACTCTTTTGCAGCTCACAAAAGTCTGTGTCAACATAGTACCTGGACTTCTTATTGGAGGAGAGCAGATCAAAAAAGAGAAAGAGAAAATAAGAAAAGGAATCAACATAATTATTGGCACTCCAGGCAAGATTTTATACCATTTCAAAAATAGTCAAAATTTGAGATTTGATCTTTTAAATTGTTTGGTCTTTGAGGAAGCTGACCAAATACTTGAGGTTGGATATGAGAAAGATCTTAATGAGATTATCAGAACTTGTAGCGGAAACACTATATAGTATTAAAACATCATGGTCAGTGCCACCATAAATGAAAGAGTTGAGAAGTTGATTCAAAAAACAATGGACCAAAAAGATGGCAAATATGAAGAAGAAAAAGAAGAGCTGAAATTTGAGCAATTTTTCTAGAACTATAAATTAATTGGAATTTCATAGCAAGAGTTTTATTAGCTTAAAATGCCTGTACATCTTAACCATGTCTACAGTATCTAAGATCATAAGCTAAAGTTTCCATTTTTGCTTAAATTGCTCAAAATTCTTGAAACCAAAAAAGTTATAGTATTTTTAAGCACTGCTGACTAGGTCAACTATTTCTATGAGCTTGTTTAAGAGCTTAAAAATGAGCCTGACCAAAAAGTCTATGACCAACAATTTCTTAAGCTTCATGGCTTCATTGATCAGAAACAAAGAACTATTGTGTATAATGATTTTAATATGGAAAATCCAAGCTGCTTGTTTTGCACAGATGTTGCTGCATGAGGACTTGACTTTCCAAATGTTGACTATATAATTATGTATGATATATCACCTACATATAAGCAGTATATTCACAGAGCTGGCTGAGCTGCAAGAGCTGAGAAAATTGGAGTCTGTATCAACCTTTTGTATCCTGAAGAAAAAGACTACATTTAAATAATAGGTTAAAATACTGCTGTTTAAGAGCTTGATTTAAAAGCCATTGAGAAGCTCTTGTTCTCCATGTATAAGATTCAGAAAGCAGAGAGTTGATTTTTCAACATAAATTTTGAGTAGTAAATCTAAACAGCTGTTAATAAGTCTAAGGATCTCAAGTACATGGCTTGAAGAGCGTTCAACTCCTATTGCAGAGCCTATCAAATGCTAAAGGACAAAAATATCTTTAAGCTCAAACAGCTTAATTTGCATGCGATTTCTAGAAGCTATGGTCTTCAAGGAGCAAGATCTAAGGACACATTATAAGACAAGAAATACACTGACATGAAAGATGCCAAATCAATATCTGAAAAAGAACAAAAATATCTAGACATAAAACAATAAAGAATGAAGGATGCTCTTAGCATGCAGAAACAAAGCGATTTTTACAACGAAGAGTTTGCAAATTAAAAATTTAAAAGTTTATTATTTTGAAATTACTTTTAATTAATTTTCAGTGCAGTTTTGACAAAAATAAAGGAAGTTATTTAGGCCAATGATTTTCTTGCTCAGGCAGTGAAGACAATGTGCTTGTTGACAATTGGTGCAAGGCTAGCTGCATGATTAAGCTAAGCAAAGTCACGTTAAGCATTTTTGACAGTTTTTTAAAGATTGTGTGTTCATGTTACAAATTGAGCACTTAATGTTGTCATTGGAGATCTCAATTTATTTAAAATATCTTTCAACCCATTAAGAATATAGTTCTTTTTCTGGATGAAATTCGACTGGATTTTATTGTTGATTAATTCTAAGCTGCTCCTCCATTTATCTAAGCTCTTGCTCAAGAGTATAGTCTCCATATTAAGTAAATCTAAATCAGTGTTAATTATTCATTTGATGCTTTAAAATTATATAGATTATTTTTTAGTAATATAGAGCTATAATTAGGCAAAGAATTATATGTCAAAATCTCAGCTTAAACAATTAATAAAAATTTAATATAGACTATAATTAGATAAGACTACTGAAATAATAATGACTTTTTAAGAGTAATTTCTAAGATAATTTTTTCATTAATAAACATTATAAAAAACTCATTTATTTTTTAAGATACTTTTTTGAGATTCTAAGGTCTTACTTTTTCTTTACAAATCATACATTCTAATTTCTCTTTGAGCAAATTGCTCCAGCAGTTCTTACAAGCACTGTGGCCACATTTTGCAGACAAAAAATCCTCCTTATTAAAATAATCATAGCAAATAAAACAGTGCTCTTAATCCTCAATTTTAGTCTAAATTCTTTCTAAAATTTTCTACTTTTTTTCATCCTCAATTCTTTCTTGTTCTTGGAAGAAAGTTTTCAAGTCTTTTTGCATCTCAAAAAAATCATTTGGATATGTTGCAAGCGCTCAAAATTAAGCTGAGATTTTCATTAGATTTTCTTTATAAGAATATCTACAATCTACAAGTACCACAGATCCATAGTCATCAATGTGTCTCTTAATTCTTCCAATTGCCTGATTGACTTTTAAGTATGCATTATGGCTGTACCAGTCTTTGAATTTCTCTGGCTAATCTTCATACCTCTACTTCTTAGCCTAGGTCTCCACGCCCAGCAAACTATTATAAGGAATGCCTACAATAAACAGCTATCAGCATAAATGATCCTTGAAGTCAATACCTTCGGAAAACTTACCTCCAATAACCATGAGAAAATACGCCACTCAATACTGAGTCATGACTGTAAATTTTTAGAACTGTTTTTGATTGTCTGAATTTCTTTGCTCAAAAAAGACTAAATTATTATTGAGGCCAATTTCTTTATAAGTATTCTAAAAAAGTTCAAGCTGCTAATAAGAAGATAGAAAAACTAGAATGCCTCCTTTTTCAAAAGAGCACAGCTAGAATATAAGCTAAATAAGACCCCTGTAGTTGGACATCTCATTCTTAGTCTTATAATCATAAACAATTTGTTGATTTTGATTAAAATGAAAAAGTGTCTTAAGAACATGAAGCTTGATTGTCTTTGAGAAAATACTCTGCTCTGGTCAGCTTACTATTTTCTTCTCAAATTGGCTATTAAGTTGAGTTTCAAGATGGTCAAATGGCTGAAGAGTTCCTGATGCAAAAATTATGTTCTTTGGCTTTAGTTCAACAATCTCATTAAAAATCAGCTTTGGATCACAGCATATTATTTATAATACTTGATTACTTTCAACCGTTAGAAAAAAACTTTTGTGATTTTCTTTAACCTTAAAAGCATTCTTAAAGAATATCAAGCTTTAAATAAATAGAAAACAATCCTCAGACTATAGAAGCTAATCAGTCTCTTTACTAAAGACTGTTATTTTATATAAGGAGATTAAATCCAGGCACAAAAATTCTTAAATTTTCTCTTGATCAATAAATTATTTTGTTTAGCTATAATGGGCAATATTTAAGCATAGTTCTTGTATATAACTCAATATCTCATCTTTTATTTCTTCCAGTTTGAAGCTTTTAATTTATTCTTTTTTGTCGCCAGAAAAAATCTCAAAATTAAGACTGCCAATTTATTAATGAATACTCTTTAAGGTGTCTAAGCTTACACTATAGGATCCAGTTTCTTCTAGGTTGTTCAGAATGTTATGAGCCTCATCAAAAATAACAACAGAGCCTTTTATGTACTTGAAAATGACTTATCAGCAAGCTGAGGAAAATATATACTGATAACTGAGTACCAAAAGGTCTGCATTTTCAATTAAGTTTCAGGAGACATAATATGGACAAGAATAACTGTCTCAGCCAAGCTTGAGAAGATCTTCAATATCAAGCATATTATTTTTATCAAGCAATTTTGCTGTGCTTTATTTGATAGATTCTCCATGATATTAACAAGAGTTATTTATAATTTATTTTCAGCAAAAATGTTCAGTCCCTTTCATAGGCTTTTCATGATGAATGCATAGTCATTTTTTTGATGTGATAATAAGCCCAGATAAATTTGGATTTGATAATTTTGCTTCCTTAAGTACCTAGTTCATCTAAGCAATTGTTCTAGTAAAATATAAAATCTTTCTTTTTTATTCAGGCTTTTAAATACTATGAAAAACCGTTGAAAGAATTGTCTGAGTCTTTCCAGTACCAGTTGGGGATTCAAAGAGAATATAAGGAGCCTCTTGTGACAAATAAAGACTCATAAGTTTTATAGAGTCCTCTTGAAATTTATAAGGCTTATAAGGAAATTTTATTTTCTCTGAACCTTCAAGATCTATATAATATTCTTTTTTAATCTCTTAAACTGGCTTCTATGTTTTTGGTAATGAGATTTTAGTATTAAGGGCAGAGTTTTCTAAGTATAAATTTTCCTTAATTGGGATATTGATTTTAAAGGCAGGTTTTTTGGTTGCCAGGTCAAGATTTTGACAATTAAGCTCTTATTATTGCTGTTGTTAAATAAGACTTTGCTTGCTTATATTGTATGACTAGCTTTCAATTGTATGCAGGCTGGTTTTCATTTGATTTCTCATCTAATTTTGTAGTAGCTTTTAACTATCAGTTTTGCCAAGCATTTATTAAAGAATTTCCTTTGCACTTTTGTTTTACTAAGGCTATAATTGTTGCCCAAAATTCATTCTTTTTATAAAATAATATTATATCTATATTAATTAAGAGCTGTTTTGATAGAGTCATTTCCAGAACTTGAAAGTGTTTTCTTATTTAGGTTTGTTTTTCAATATGGATTCCACTTCTTATAACATACTTTTATCATTATCTTTAATAATCTTAATTATGCTTATGTTGTCTTGTATCTGATCAAGACTCGAGGCACCTAAAATCATGCATTAAACACTGTTGTTCTAAAGACACCACAAATAGACAAGCTAAACTAAACTAATATTATTTCTCTCAGCCAAATCTCTTAATTAAATTATTTTCTACTTATTTTCCTCATTGCTGAGGAATTTCTACTCAAAATACTCAAGATCACAGTCTGTAGATTAAAGTCTATTATTTTATTAAATTTCATTCATTTTTTCATCTAAATATTTTCCAGATAAAATTCCTTGAGCCAAAGGACTGTAGATAGTCACTCCATAGTCATACTCCTTTAACAAATATTAGTACTCATATTCAAGCCTGTGTCTATTAAGCATGTTGTACTCAACCTGCTCTGTCATAGGAACATTCCATCCATTTTATTTGCAAATTTCAATGACTTAAATAATCATTTCAGATCTCCATTCTGAAGTACCCCAGTACAAGGCCATGCCTTTTAAAATGACAAAATCAAAAGCCTTACAAAGCTCATAAATATCTACATCATAGTCAGGTCAATGAGAGCTTACAATATCCACATAGCTAAGCTATAGATTTTCCAGTGATCTTTTTAGACCTTCAAAAATGTGTTTTTTTTCCATTGCCAATTTGAGTTCTTTTTGAGCCTCCCTAAAATATTTTAGTGCCAATAATAAACTCAGATCTTTATACATTAAGCTCATGTAGAGCTTTTCCAAGACATCTCTCAGCCATTCCATCAGCATATTCCTCAGCTGTATCAAAGAAGTTAATGCCACTATCAAAAGCCAGCTTGACCATTTTGTTAAGCTCTTGTTGTTTATTTTCTTAGCTAAAATTCATGTAGGTTCCAAGACCAATTTTAGACACATTTAAACCACTTTTTCCAAGCTAAGAGTATTACATTATATTTTCTAGATAGACCAATACTGGGAACAATTTTGCATGAGTGAGCTCATCTGGTAGATGGGATAGGACTTCAAATCCTATGGTGATGGAAATCACAGGCGTTCGATTCGCCCTCTTGTGCGTTTTTATTATACATAATATTATTAGACATTTTTGATAGAGTCAAAGATTTTAAGAGCTTCAAAAAACAGCTCAACTTTATGCAAGTGTTTTTCCTAAAGGAGTTAAAGAGTTTCAAGATTGCTTTACAAATGTTCATAAATAATTCTTGTGTTTTCAAACTATTAATTTAAGCATGATTAAAGTGTGTAGTTTTCTTAAAGAATTCGTCATCAATAAATAAAGGAAATTTTAGGCAGGATTTCATACTGGTTATTTGTAGAGGAATAAATCTATTATAAATTGCTCTCTATATAGTCATACCTTTAGGGTGAGGTAAAATTCTTGATATCAAGCTTGGCTGCCTGGACCATGGGCAAAGACTATGGCTATAGCTGTGTGTCTTCAAAAACTATAGGTGTTTCTTTTAGCATTGAGGCTTGAAGATAAAAACTGTTCCTAAACAGAAAATTCAAAACCAAAATTCAAAAATACAAATTTTGAAAAAATTCACAAAAAATTCTTGCATTTTCCATTAACTATTTTTTAATAATTTATAATGAAATTTTGGGCGGACTCTGAGCATGATACTGATTAATAGTTATTATGGATTTCTTAAGGAAAATCAATTTATAAAATTTTAAGCAATGAGAATTTTTATGAGTATTTTTTTGGCCAAAATCAGCAGCTTATAGATTGTGTTATTTAAAGTGAGAATTTAATGTAAATATTTCAATATGTAGTATAGGATTATAAGTATGTTTGAGACACATAATAAAATGACTCTCTTGTACTTAAGAACTCAGTTACTGTTTTTTAGTCTCTAAATCCATAAGTCAATTTAAAGTGGTATTAAATGAAAGAAATAACTGCTGATATTTTTGAAAGAGTTTTTAATAAAAATACAAGCCTAACTGTTTAAGGCTTTCTCTAACAGATTATATTATTTTAATTAGCAGTGCTTAATAGCTCTATATAGGATTTTAAATACTTGTTGAGATAAAATATAAATAAAAAAAATGTAAAAATTATAGTTGAAAATTTAACAATAAATAATTATTAATTTCTTGCAAGTTTATTAAGTTCATCTAACATAGAAAATTATATTGCTATGTTAATTTATGATAGGATTTGCTAAAGAACTTTAGAGTGATAAGATATAAATTAAGAGGAGATTTATGCTATAGAAATATTCTTTAATAATTTACATAAAAAAGATCAGATTTTTAAATATTCTTAAGCTGAATTAGATAGATATTTAAGTGAACAATTTTAGCAAATAAATAATAATAGATTTGGTCTCATTTTAAAGATACTGGTTTTCTAAGAAAGCTTTACTGATACTACTGTTGATGTAATAATTAAACTATTGTAGAGTAATATTAGTCTTTTATAAATATAGACCTTAAAACATATTAATAATTTCCTTTAGTAAATAGTTCTTAAGGTTGATAAACAAATCCAATAAAAAATACTATAATATGTTGAGCAGTAAGTCTATACTATAAAAAATGATATAGTTTTCTCATAATTAATCTCAATATAAAACTTATTAATAAATGATAGTCAAAAACATTCTCCTGATGCAGAATAAACTCTACATATATATGAGAGCAGTATTTAATAACCACAGTGAAAATACAGTGATATAAAACTCATAGATGAGCTTGAGAGCTATGATGATCAGCTTGCTAAAAAGAATCAAGAGTCACCAATCTTTGACAATAATATCAACATACAAAAGGAATTTGATGCCTTTAATTAAATAATTAATTTATTTATTTACTATAACAGTTTTCCTTGACATCAAAATATATTTTTAAATATAAGGTGAATAAAAATGAGCTTAAAATAACCTTATATAAAATATTATTAGCTTAAATAGTGCTGGGAAATTATCAAACTTATCCTAGGCTGCTAACATGTTTAAAAATAGCAAATTACTACTCATGCATATAGCCTATGATAGTTTTATTTATAGTGCTGTGAAGTAGCTTAAAAAACTTGGAAATTTTTTTGAAATTCTTGTCTTTGATAAAAGCTATGATGGAAAAGTAGCCATCATTAGTAAAGAGATGTTATTGGTAGCTTAAAGAAAGAAACTTGATGTTTTTCTTTTAGATACAACTGGATCAGTATAAGACATCCAACCCTTGAAGTAGATCTTAGTTTAACTTGTTAATGTATCCTCACTTGACTTTGCAAGCTATACTGAAGACAATCTTACAACAAATAATGGCACTGATAAGCTGGCAAAACCCAATGACTTTTTGAGAAATCTTCCAACTTTTCAAGGTCAGCCTAGCTTAAAAAGAGATAGTATTATTCTATATAAATCTGAAACTGTAGATAATAATAAAATATTTTTAAATAATCTATATAATATGTAACAAACAGAGCTTAATGCCCAGATGATAGACAAGCATCTTGAGGCCATCAGACAACAAGTACAACAGTTCTAAAATCTTCCTCCAACAAGCCAAAACAAAAACCTCTTGGAAAAAAGAATAAACTAAGAGTTTAAAATCTTGCAAAATGAAATGGATATTTTTGAGCTTGATGAATCTACTTTGGTGGCCAATAACTAGACTACAGTTTTGGTAAAGTACTAGGCTTTAAAATAGGACAGAAATAAATTAATAAGGGAGTTCAAGTCCAAGGCTGAGGAAATACAAGTCACTTAATAATAAGAGGAGTAAAGAGTGTATGAAAACAGAGAGCTTCTAGTGTAAAGAGTTGATTAAAAAATCTAATAAGCCCAAGTTGGCTTAGATGAATGCATTATTAATCTTTCTGAAGGATGATCTATAATGTAAGAGGTTAATCTGGAGCTATAAGGATAGACAGAGAAGCTGTAAGAAATTGATGGAAAACTTGAGGAAATGTACGATCTTACAGCATAGTCTAAGAAGCTATTAACTTACTTTAAGAAAAACGTTTCTACAGATAGATTATTGTAAGGAATAATAGTGTTAATATGTATAGCAATTATTGTAATTATTGCTTTGAAAATATCAGGATTTAAAGGCAGCAAAGCACCACAGCTAACAGCTTGATAATTGTTAAAATTTGATTAGCTTTTTTAGATATTCTATACTTCTTTTTATGAGAGTATTTTCTATTATAAATACTGTAGATAAAGTAGTTTTTTTAGTAACTTTATGTTGCTGCATTTACTCCCATATTCCTCATATAAGAAAATTACATCATAGTATTTCTCTATATAGCTACAGTATTAAAAGTAACTGATATTATGTTGCTAAATATTGTCATAGTAATTGTTTATTAAAGAGCCTTGACTATTCTCAATTAAACTATCCAATATAATAATCATGTTAAAATATCCTAGAGATTCTAAAGGTTTTTTTATTGATAATTTTTCAAAATCAATTTCTTGATACATGTGCTGTAAATATAATGGCTCTTATATAGGGTGCTATATTGAGCTTTAGCCAACTTAATTCTTAGCAAATTAAATTGGATACATTTTCTTGAATTTCTAGCAGTACTTCTTCTGATGGAATAAGG
>ERZ724506.150-NODE-150-length-27652-cov-5.535565_pt1 | contig 27652 bp, 23 predicted proteins | sample MGYA00376039_ERZ724506 | MGnify/ENA primary metagenome ERZ724506 (study PRJEB28724, sample SAMN07190887) | wastewater metagenome | isolation source: effluent of sewage treatment plant in Hong Hong | place: USA: Christiansburg, Virginia | collected 2016-03-01 ... | reverse complement strand
ACACAGTTTCAATGCTCGGTTTTTTGAGAGCAGTTTTTTGTAAGATAGATATGTGTTTTTAATGTTCATTTATTTTCTAATTCTCGGATCAACCCAAGCGTATAATATATCGGCTAACAAATAACTAAAAATGGTGAGTACAGATGATAATGTAATAGCTGCAATAACAATTGGATAATCTTGCGAAATGATAGCTTTTACGGTTTCTAATCCCATTCCTGGAATTGTAAAAATGCTTTCGATAATGACGGAGCCGCCAATAATGCTAGGAAATACGGACGAAAAAACAGTAATTAAAGGTAACGCACTATTTTTAAGAGCATGTTTCCAGATGATGTTGTTTTCGTTTAAGCCCTTTGCTCTGGCAGTTTTTATATAATCTAAACTTAATTGTTCATTGATAGAAGTAGTAGTTAATTTTGAGATAAATGCCAACGAAGAGTAGGTATAACAAATCAATGGTAAAATCATGTATGGAAAAGAATCAACAAATTTTGAAAGTAGAGAAGCATGATCATCATATCCTTCGATTGGTTTAATGCCTGATGGCGGAAAGATGGAAAGTACGTCAGGATTGGCAAACAACATCAATAATAAAACACCTACAAAAAACGAAGGCATTGAGTATAATAAAAACATGGTCACTTGAGTGATTTTACTTGACCTACTATCTGGCTTTTCGGCCAATTTAATGCCTATAGGAATACTTATCACGTAAGCTAAAAGAATAGAAACAACCGAAAAAAATACCGACCAAATGAGTTTATCTTTTATGATTGATATGACAGGTTCTTTTTTGATATAGGAAATTCCAAAATCGCCGCGAATAATTCCTTTTGAATTAGCTCCACCAAACAACCATTGATGATATTGGTTATGATAACCATACCAAACAATTTTCGGGATGTAGTTTTTGTAGCCACCATTTTCTTTAAGGTCTTCTTTGATTATTTTGAGTTGTTGTTCATCATAAACTTTATATAAGGTATCAGGCTCAGATAAAGTGGTAATCGAAAAGTAAAATAATGGTAAATCTAAACCTAATTTCTTTCGCCAAAATGTTTTTTGTTCCTCTATATTACCACTAGCTTTCGCGCCGTTACTTAATAAATTTACAGGATCGCCTGGAGAATTAGCTAGTAATATAAATCCAATGATTGTTACCGCAAATAGAGTAGGAACAAACCATAGAATTCTTTTTAATACATAGCCTAACATGTATTAGTCTTTTAGCTTTATAGTATTGAGCAATACACCTGGATACTCGGTATATATCTCTAAATTATCCCAACGTTTATTCGCAATAATTCTTCTTGTTTGGGTAAATAAAAAAATATAAGGTTGCTCATCATATACTAATTTTTGAAAACGTTTCGACAAAGCAATTCGTTTTTGTTCGTCCACGCTTGCATTAATACTATCAATCAATGCATCTGATTGAGGGGTTCCAAATCCTGTAAAATTCAATCCGTTACCTGTCCAAGCTGCAGAACTCCATAATTGCGAAAAATCTTCGGGCGTAGCGCTACTTTGCCAAGCGCCAATGCTCATATCAAATTCGTGACCTGTTACCGAACTAAAAAATCCATTGTAATCTAAAGGATTTAACATCGCATAAATGTTTGCTTTACTCATGCTTTCAGCAAGTTGTTTTGCTAAGTCTTCCCAAACTTTAGAGCCTGAAATAAAATTGATAGCGAATTCGAATTTCACTTTTTTACCATCAATTAGTTTATCTAAAATCTGGTCGTTATCGGTATCTGCCCAACCAGCTTGCGTTAAAAGTTCTATGGCTTTTTTTACATTATATTCCACTGGTTTTAATTCGGTATTAAAATCTATTTTATTCGGAGAAATAGGACAAACCACACGCTTGTTGTGATTTTCATACAATGTTTTATTAATTTGCTCGTAAGGCGTTAGTAAAGCCATTGCTTTTCTTACTAACACATCATTAAATAATTTCTGATGCTTTTGTCCATCTGGCTTCATGTTCATAGCCACATAAGTGTAATTATAAGTATCGGCTAATTTTAAAGTGTAGTTTTTAGTGAAGTTTTCATCATGAGATAATTCGGTAAACGAGGCATAATCAATCATTCCCGAAACATCCATAATGCCATTTTTTAATTCTAAAACGGCAGAAGCGTTATTGGTGTTTAGTTTAAAAATAATTTTATCGGCATTAGCTTGGCAATACCAGTTTTCCTGACAGTTTTCTGACCAATGATCTTTTTTCTTTTCAAGAGTAATACTCACACCTTTATCCCATTTAGTAATTTTATATGGACCAGCACCGCTTAAAAAGTTAGGGTCGGTATAATATTTTGGACTATTAAATTCGTCTGCCCATTGTTTAACGTCAGCTTTTGTTTTTAGGAAAGTAGAATCCGTTAACTGTTCTTCGGTGTATTTTGCAAGCGTTTTTTGTTTGTCATAAAATCCCTCTTGAATAATAGGAAAATCCGTCCAAAACCAAGTGTTTAAAATATACGGACGTTTCATCACAATGGTGAATTTTTGTTTATTAGTCCCGTCTATTTTAATTTCTTTAATGTTTTCCCAATAGGGTTTTAGCCCTGGGTTGTTGGTGTATAAGCACTTGCTTGCCTTTGTAGTAAAGGCAATATCAGCAGCGGTGATGGGGCTTTTATCATCCCAAGAAAGACCATCTTTTATTTCGTAAGTATAACTCAAGCCATCAGAAGAAACCGCAGGAAGAGCTTTTGCTAAGCAGGGCAACAATTCGCCTGTTTTATAATTAACGCGTAATAAGCTTAAATTGGTGTACAGATTAATTTCGGCTCTAACGGCTGAGGCTCCGTTAGTTGGGTGCATATCGTCAGGTTCGCTTAATAAGTGAACTACTAAGGTATTATTTTGTGCTTTTTTGCAGCCAATCTGAAAGCAGCAGATTAATATGATTAGGCTAGAGTAACATAAAAACTTCATGGTACTAAATGTACAAAAACATGAGTAAAAAATTATTTTTTTTATCGAAGATTTACATAATTTAAAATAAATAGTTACATTTACGCACTCAATTTTTAATATTGAGTTGGAGAGGTGCCTGAGTGGCCGAAAGGACATGTTTGCTAAACATGCGAACGGGAAACTGTTCCGAGGGTTCGAATCCCTCCTTCTCCGCTTTTACACTCTTAATCGAGAACAATACGCTGTAAATCCTATGATTTGCGGCGTTTTTTGTTTCTAACAATCCCAAAGAAAAACATCAAATCTTATTGCTTTGGTGACCTATTCGAGACCCATTCCATTTTTATCAAATGGGTCACCTAAAATCACCGAAACCCTTATGTGCCAAGCAGTACAGAATTTGTAGGTCTTGTGCATGAGTAACTAAAGTAATAATTTTAACCTTTAATCAGAGACCGATTATGAACAAAACATTTAGTCTACTTTTTTATGTCAAAAAAGGCAAAATCCTAGCAAATGGAACAGCTCCGATTTATTTGAGAATAACAATAGATGGAAAAAGAAAGGAAATTACCACTAAAAGGCATATTGAGCCCGTAAAGTGGAATCCAATAGCTCAAAAGGCAAATGGTAATACAGAAGAAATAAAAGCCTTAAATTCCTATTTAAAAACCTTAGAACAAGAGGTTTTTGATACACAGCACACTATTTTGAAAGATAAAGCCTTTGTCACCACAGAAGTTCTTAAAAACAAGCTTCAAGGAGAAGATGAACGGAAACTATTTTTAGTCCCAATTTTTAAAGAACACAACCGTAAATTCAAAGAATTAGTTGGTCAAGAATACGCTGCTGCAACTTTGCAGCGGTATGAAACTACTTTAAAACATGTTCAACAGTTTTTAACTTGGAAGTATAAAATAACGGACATTTCTATAAAAAGTATTGATCATTCATTTATAACAGAGTTTGAATTCTTTTTAAGAAGTGAGAGAAAATGTGGAAATAATTCAACAGTTAAATACATTAGAAATTTTGGTAAAATAATCCGAATTTGTTTAGATAGTCATTGGATTAGCAAAGACCCTTTCTCAAATTTTAAATCCAAATTAGTAGAAGTAAAACGTATTTATTTAACTGAAGAAGAATTGCAAGCAGTAATTGATAAGCAATTTAGTTCAGATAGATTAACTAAAATAAGAGATATATTTGTTTTTAGCTGTTACACAGGCTTGGCTTATGCCGATGCTAAAAAGCTAGATAAATCACAAATTGTAAAAGGGATTGATGGCGAAAACTGGATTTATACCAGTCGTCAAAAAACAGATTCTCAATGTAATATCCCATTATTACCAGTTGCACAAGGCATTATTGATAAATACAAAGATAGCCCTGAATGCCTTAATAAAGGAATATTGTTGCCAATTTTAAGTAATCAAAAAATGAATGAATACTTAAAAGAAATTTCAACACTTTGTGAAATAAAAAAAGATTTTACATTTCACACCGCACGCCACACATTTGCAACAACTGTTACTTTAACTAACGGCGTGCCTATTGAAAGCGTTAGTAAAATGTTAGGCCATAAGGATATTAAAACAACGCAACATTATGCTAAAATTTTAAATAGTAAAGTAAGTGCAGATATGAAGGCGCTTAAATTAAAATTTAGTTCTAACGTCATTCCATTAACAAAGGCAAGTAACTTTTAGTTACATGAAGCATTATATAAAAAAATAATACAATATTTATTAAATTTTACTGTTATAGCAATAAGTATAAAACTTCTTTTTTAATTACTGCGTAACACTCACACAGTAATTTTTGTTCTATATTCAAAGGTAGTTCGTACTTTAAACATACTGTTTTATGAACTACGAATTCCAATTATTCGACCAGATTATTCAAGGTAATCTGTCTCCTTTTGCAATCCAACAAAATACTACTGAGCAGTATATTAATGCATTGAAACTTAAACATGATTTTTGCTATAATTATGTTGTCGCATCATTTAGTAAAACCAAATCTAAATTTGTTTTACAAAACAAAAAAGTGATAAACTCTTTACATCCTTTGGCTACTGAGCTTTCAGACAATCAATTAGATTTGTTTCAAAATATGCAGCTAAATGAATTATCTAATGATGTACTCAAGGCATTGGAAATTAATAAAAAAGAGATTTTGAATATTCATTTTTTGCAAAAGCCAAATGAAACAATCCTTCATATTAAAATGGATTTAAATTGGGAAGAAATTGATATTAAAGAAATAAAATATTATTACTATAACACCATTTTGCATAATGAAGTTTTGAGATTAAAAGAGAGTATAAAAGAGGAAGTATTTAATTTTAAATCAAATGATAAAACAGAACACTTTATACATAAGTTACAGCAAGCATTGATAAACCTTTGCTTTAGGTTAATGAAGCTTTTAAATTCTAAGGAGCAAAACAATATATATTTACCTTCGGTAAACTTTTCAAATACTGATATTTTAAATCTTACGTTTATTTCTCTCGAAGAATTAATTCGGTTTGTCGAGAAAAACTATTTAAACTATATCGACAAAAACATTCAAATCCCTTATCGTTCCTCACTTTTAAAGATTTATAATATTGATGAAAAATTGAATTTGGTAAAATCCGTTTTACTAAATTCTGATATTAATCAAAAACTTCTGCAAATTATTTACATTCCGTTTTTAAAGCTGAGTGCTTTAAAAATTGAAGAAAGAATGACCTATAAAGATTTAATCTATTTAAACGTCTATTTACAGGCGTTTTACGATGAGATTAAAGAACATGATAATACAATAAATGAAGTTCAGGTAAATGAATTGCTTTACCGTATTAATTACAATTCTTTTGATATTCAATTTTATAAAACAGCATTAATAAAAATTGAAGTTGAAGCAATTGAAAGCATTTCTGATAAAATTGATTATTTGTATCACAGTTTAAAAAATGTAAATCAGCGTAGAAGCAAGGTAAACATTGCTTTTGATTCATCATTAATGTCGCTAAAGGATCAATTAACTGGTTGGTTAGAGGAGGAAATAAATTACCTGAATAAAAAAATACAACTTCAAACAAACCAACCAAGCTTTAATTTGTTTTCTGAAAATGATAAACTAAAACTTGAAAGCGGTTTGACTGTTGCACAGTTAGCCTGTTTTTTTAAACTTCAATCAGATGTCGGTATTATATCCCATAAAGTTCAGCAAGATATTTTTAAGCATTTATCCGAAAGCTATCAAACCACTAATGTTTCTGATATTTCGCAAGGAAGTATTAAAAATAAATTTTACAATTTTGATAGTTCAACAATTGAAATGATGAAACAAAAAATCATTGAAATGCTCAATCTTATTAAAGCCCATTAATACCTTTGGTATTATTTAGGTTAAATAAATGGTTCAATAATCTATAACCAAAGCCGTCCATTTTAAGCAATATACTAGGCTCAACCTTTAATACATCATTAATGCTTTCAAAGTTGTGTAATTCCATAAACCGTTTAAGTTCATCTTCAATTTCTATATGATTATTTTCTTGATGCATTTTTTGTAGTAAACCAGCTACAAAAAAGTAGCGTGGGACATTAATAAAGCCTGTAATAGAGGTACCGCCAGGCACCCAAACCCCAAGTTAAACTAAAGCCCACGCATACCGTGGGCGATTAGTTTATTTCTTCTTGGGGCTAGTTCAGAATTCTGGCGGTTTTCTATTACCCTAAAAAATAACTATTCGCTATTTAATATTTTAATGCTTAAAGGTAGGTAATTTCTGTCAAACAACTATAATTCTAATTTTATCCCTAAAAACTTTTTTTAAATAATTGCTTGTTTTTCAATAGGTTAAAGAGGGTGGCGCAACCCAAGCCACCCTATTTTTTTATATAGTTTAATTCTATTTGCTGTATAAAAACAAATCAAATGGCATTAGAAATTATTACAAAAGAAGACCTGCAAGAGTTCAGGTTCTTATTACTAAACGACATTAAGGAATTAATGGGAAAATCAACAGAACAAAAGGAGTGGTTAAAATCTCCCGAAGTACGAAAGCTTTTAAAGATCTCGCCCGGCACATTACAAAATCTTCGTATTAATGGTACGCTTCGCTTTACCAAAATTGGAAGTATCATTTATTACAGCCAACTCGACATTCATAAATTACTTGAAAGCGGTATGAACTCATGAACTATATAAGACATCTATCAGGATTTTTTAATAAAGTTAGTGCAGATGAGCGGCTCAATCCTACGCATGTGAGTTTATATGTTTCATTATTTCAGTTTTGGAACGCTTGCCGATTTCACAATCCAATTAGTATTTCAAGGCAAGAGGCAATGAATGTTTCCAAAATCAGTTCAAAAGTAACTTATCATAAATGTATAAGGGAGTTGCACCTATTTGGGTATTTAAGATACGAGCCTTCTTACAATCCATTTAAAGGAAGCTTGGTTTATTTATTCGATTTTCAAACAGGTACTGAACTAGCTAATAAAATTAATCGTACCAAAATCGAAACTGGTTCTGAACTGGTACCGAACAGCAACCATACTAAAATAGGGTCAGGTGCTGTACAAGTTCTGATACCATATATAAACAATTCAAACAATAGTAAACAGAAAACAATAGTAAACGCAATCACAAAAAAAAATAAGAATGAAAAATTTAGTAATTCAAAAAGTTCAACTGATAAAATTGACTTCGAAAAAGAAAAAAAAGAAATGTTGCGCGCAAAGAAAAAAAGTGAAACTGGTTTCCAAGCAGACCAACAAAACTCCCAAACCGAAATTGCCATCTTCAAAAATGAAGAAGTCAGCCCCTCCAAAAAATCAACAGAACGGAAACGATCGTTTGAGGGATTCAAACGGCCGCTTCTTAGCGAAACCAAAATCTATTTCGCACAAAACCAATGGCCTGAAAACGAAGCCAGTAAATTTTACAATCATTATGAAAGTAACGGTTGGATGATTGGTAAAACGCCTATGGCCAATTGGTTTGCAGCAGCCAATAATTGGATTTTAAACTCTCAAAATTTCAACAATGACAAAACCAAAACACGACCAGGTAACCTCCACACCTCAACAGGGAAAAACTACAACGAACCACTTTAATCCTATCAATCCAAATGAAGCCGAGAAGCTTTCCTATGATTACAACAAAGCCATTTTATGGCTTCAAGCACAAGGGAAAAAGCAATTTGGCAATCATTTCACAATTTGTGATAATGATGTTCTGTTGCTTCGCAAGATACTTTCCTACTTTTTTAAAGATTCTGAAACGGCTTTAGCTTTAGGCATAAATTTCAATAAAGGCATCATGCTATCAGGTCCAATTGGTTGTGGCAAAACATCGCTTATGCTTTTACTTCGGCATTTCATGCCTCATCAAAATCAGTTTATTGTAAAATCCTGCCGTGATATTAGCTTTGAATTTATTAAAGAAGGTTACTCAACAATTAATAAATACAGTCATTCAAGCTTCAAAAATCACGAACCAATTGTGTATTGCTTTGATGATTTGGGTACAGAAAACAACTTAAAACTTTACGGTAACGAGTGCAATGTCATGGCTGAAATCCTTCTCTCTCGTTACGATTTATTCGTTTCTCGCAAGCTCATAACTCACTTAACCACCAATTTATCAGCCTCCGAAATTGAAGCTGCCTATGGCAATCGGCTCCGATCTCGCTTACGCGAACAATTTAACCTCATTGCTTTTAACAACAATACTTTAGATAAACGTATTTAACATTATAATGACTCAATCTAAATCATTTCAATACGTCTAAAAATAACTTAAATTGTATTCCTAACATAATTTTGCATTAATTTTCAATGTTTTAAAAACAATATTCACTATATTTGGTTTTAATAGTAATATGCAAAAATTTCTAGTCATATTTTTTTCTATGCTTTACCTGACTGTTACGTCTGGTATTACTGTGAATTTACACTATTGCGGTGGCAAATTAAAAACAGTTTCCTTTTTTTCTAATAACGAAAAAGGATGTTGCGGTACCAAAAAGAAAAGCAAAGGATGTTGTAAAGACAAAACCAAGCTAATTAAAGTTGAAGAAAATCGTAAAGTAACAGAAGCATCTAATCCCACGGTTCACTTAGTTGCGCTTTTATCTAGTCAATTACTTTTCAATTTATCAAATGATAATAGTGTTGATATTATATCAAAGTATTATTCTCCTCCCGTCTTATACGACAATCCTTTATACCTGAAACATCAGGTATTATTAATCTGATTTCATTTTATCGTATTTAATCTACATCTGTAAAAAGTTGTGGAATTTTTGTGCTTGTATTTCGCAAACATAATTCTCTTTATATCAATCAATTTTACATTTAAAAAAATCAAACATGAAAAAATCAATTTTCACTTTTATTGCGGCTACAACTATTTCTGTAACTGCTTTTGCTCAAATTCCAAATCCAGGTTTCGAAAACTGGACAGCTGTTGGCACTTATTCAGTACCTAATGGGTGGGGCACATTAAATAATACAACTACATTAGCAGGTGTTTACACTGTTACTAAAGCTACTCCAGGAAGCCCAGGCGCTTCTTATATGAAAATAACTTCCAAAACTGTTGCAACTAGTGTTGTTGGAGGTATTGCTGTAAGTGGCGTTTTAGATTCAATGACAATGACGCCTAAATCTGGGTTCGCATATAATATGCGTCCTGCAAATTTCACAGGCAAATGGCAACACATGATTTATGGTTCAAGTCAAGGTTCTATACAAGTTACTTTAACTCGTTGGGATTCAGGATTAGGAATGAGAATGCCTGTTGCTTCCGGAAACGTTACACTTTCAGGCATGGCAATGGCTTGGGCAAATTTCACTATTCCATTAACTTATACAGATGGAAACAATCCTGATAGCTGTATTATTGTGATGAAAGCAAGTGGTAGCGTACCAACAAATAATGATTATTTATGGGTTGATAATTTAGCGTTTTCAGGTGTAGTAACTGGAATTGAAAATCAAGATTCTTTTTTATCCAACATGGCAATTTATCCTAATCCAACAAGTTCATCAATTAATTTCATTTTTAATTTAAAAACATCTCAGCAAATAGTAATTGAATTAACGGACATGAACGGTAAATTAATTCGTTCTAAAAACATGGGTAAAATTGATGGAGATGCCAGACAATTAATGGATTTATCAGGGATTGCAAAAGGCTCTTATATTGTTAATGTTATTGGTGAATATAAAACCGAGACTAAAAAAATAATTCTTGAATAACAATTTTAAAAATAAACAAAATGAAATTTTTATTAAATATTGGTTTAATGCTATTAGGATTTAATACTATTGCGCAAACGTTGTTACCAATTCCTGATACATTGTCGGGCCCAAATTATGTTTTAAATATGCATAAAGATAGTGTGCAGTTTTTTCCTACAGGAAAAATCTCACACACCTATGCCTTTAATCAGTATAAATATTTGGGACCTACCTTAATTTTAAATAAAGGCAGTAATGTAAATATGTCTGTGAGTAATCAAATAGGCGACACAACAACTGTTCATTGGCACGGATTACATCTTCCATCTATGATGGACGGTGGCCCGCATACAATAATTTTACCAGGCGCAATTTGGACTCCTTCATTTACCGTAATGGATAATGCAGCAACCTATTGGTATCATCCACATTTTATGGGTAAAACTGCTAAGCAAGCTATCAAAGGAGCAGCAGGATTAATTATTGTGCGAGACCCAATTGAAGCCGCATTAAATTTGCCTAGAAAATATGGTATTGATGATTTCCCTTTAATAGTGCAATGTCAGCAATACGATTCCGTTAATCAGGCTATGCCTTTAGGTATGCAAGACAGCACAATTTTGGTAAATGGAGCAAGGGCAAGTCATGGCTATACGGTAAACGCTAATTTCCCTGCACAAATTGTTAGAATGCGTTTATTAAATGCTTCAGGAGAACGAACATTTAATTTTGGGTTCACTGCAAATAAACAGTTTAAAATTATTGCAAGTGATGGAGGATTATTAAATAGCCCTGTAACAACAAATAGAATTAGATTATCCCCTGGCGAGCGCGTCGAAATTTTAATTGATTTAAATGGCATGAATGGTCAAACACTTCATTTAATGAGTTATGCTTCCGAATTAGCCATGGGCGTCCAAGGTGGCCCAACTATGCCAATGCCTGTTGGAAGTCCTCCAATGGACAGTCCATTAAACGGAATTGATTTTAATATCATGCAAATTACTGTTGTCCCCCAAACGGCAAACCCTGTTACAACAATTCCAACAATATTAACAACTAATACACCATTCACTGCTGGTCAGGCAAATATTACACGTACTATTCGGTTTACAGCTGATAGCTTAATGGTAATGGACGGTCCATTTTATTTTAATGGTAATTCATTTGACATGATGCGTATTGATTATGAAATTCCTTTAGGTAATATCGAAATTTGGAAATTAGTTAATGAAACAATGGTAGCACATCCTTTTCATATTCACGATGTACAGTTTTTTTTAATTGATAGAAGTGGAAATGTACCTTCAGCAGAAGAATTGGGAAGAAAAGACGTTGTACTTGTTCCGCCTTTTGACTCGGTAATGTTTATTACCAAGTTCGAAGATTTTGCCGATACCACAATTCCATTCATGTATCACTGCCATATTTTAATGCACGAAGATGATGGTATGATGGGACAGTTTATTGTAAAGCCATTGAGTGTTGGCGTTAACGAATTAAAAAATAATAACAATTCACTTACTATTTACCCAAACCCAACTAGCAACCTTGTAAATATTGATGCAAAAGATATGACAAGCATTTCAATTTATAATGTATTAGGAGAAATGATTTATACTCAAAATAAAACAAGTACAAACTCAATGCAAATAAATACTTCGCAATGGAGCAAAGGCATATATACAGTTCAGGTAAACAGTAATAATCAATCTATTACAAAAAAGTTAATTGTAAATTAAAAATGCCTAAGCAATTATACATAGCAATTTTATCTGTTTTTATTTCAGTTATAAACTATGCTCAAATTCCAAATACTGGTTTTGAAGCTTGGACAAATACTGGAAGCTATCAAACCCCTGATAATTGGGATAACTTAAATCAGATGACTAATAATAGCGGTATTTATACTTGTATTAAAGGTACACCGGGTTATTCAGGTACTTCTTATTTATTTTTGAGTTCTAAAGCAATTGCAGGTAAAGGTATCGTTCCTGGCATTGCAGTTTGTGGTATAATAGATACTATAACCTACAAACCAAAATCAGGATTTCCTTTTTCTAACCGACCACAGTATTTAAGTTCTTATGTACAATATATGCCTTCCGACCCAGCTGATTCATCAAACATTAAAGTTCTGCTAACAAAATGGAATTCTTCTCTTTTACGAAGAGATACAGTGGCATTTGGAGCAAGTTATTTTAATGCAATGGCTCATAGTTGGTTTAATAATGGCACTCTTCTAAATTACATGAATGGTGAAAATCCTGATAGCGCCATTATTGTTATTTCTTCGAGCAGTAGTGTTCCAAAAAATGGCAGTTATATATACGTAGATAATTTGCAATTTATAGGCAATGTTGTAGGAATAAATGAATACAGTTTAAATTCTAATACCATTTCTGTTTTCCCAAACCCTTCAAGCGACATTGTAAATATTGGTTTTAATTCTGATCATGATAAAGCTTCGACTTTAATGATTTTTGATTTTAGTGGTAACCTTATATATAAAACAAGAGAATTAAATAAAAGCAATACGATAAATACTTCTCAATGGAGCAAAGGTATATATACCATACAAATAAATAGTAATAACCAATCAATTAATAAAAAACTAATAATTAACTAAACTATGAAAACATCTCAATACATCCTAATCGCTTTTATAGCATTTGCAATAACATCTTGTGGTAACAAAGCAGAATCTGAAACAGTAGAAACATCAACTGTAGTTGCAAATGGCTTAGCAAATTCAACATTTAAAGTTTGGGGTAATTGCGAAATGTGTAAAGAAACCATAGAAGGGTCTTTAAAAGTTGAAGGTGTAACAAAAGCAGATTGGAGCACAGAAACAAAAATGATTTCTGTGACATACGATACAACAAAAATAACCCTCGACAAAATTCAGAAAAATATAGCGGTAGTTGGTTATGATAACGAAAAATATAAAGGAGATAATACAACTTATAGTGAGTTGCCTGAATGCTGCCAATACGATAGAAAACCATAATATTTAGAACGTAGCTTATGTTGATTATACTTTCCTCATAGCTTGTATTTTCAAAACGCTACGCTCTATAATTATATTAAATACAATAACAGATGAAAATAAAAATTTTAATAATTACTGCACTTTTTGCTAATTTCATTACAAAAGCACAAAATAATGAGCCTTGTTATTTCGACAAATACCAACCAACAAACAAAGCGGTCATCGAAAAAGCAGAACTTGAAATTCAAAAAGGATTACATAAAGCAGAAAAAAAACTGCTATCACATAATCCAAATTTAAAAGTAATACCAGTTGTAGTTCATGTTATACACGATGGAGGTACTAATAATATATCTGATGCTCAAATACAAAGTCAAATAGATGTTTTAAACGAAGACTTTAGAAGAAAAATTGGAACTAATGGCTTTGGTGCAGGTGTAGATACAGATATTGAATTTTGTTTAGCTAAAAAAGACCCACAAGGGAAATGCACTAATGGTATTGTTAGAGTAAATAGCCCCTTATCTAATCATCAAACCTATCAACGTAGTCAATTAAAATTATTGAGCTATTGGGACAATACTCGTTACCTAAATATGTACGTAGTAAAAAACATTAATAATGGTAGCGGTATTTTAGGTTACTCATCCTTTCCGGGTGGTCCGCCCGATGAAGATGGAATTGTTGTTAGACATGATTATTATGGAAAAACAGGGACGGCATCTGCTTCTCTTGGTAGAACTACCTCGCACGAAATTGGACATTGGTTTGGTTTGTATCATACCTTCAATAGTGGATGTGGCGTTGATACATGCACAGATGGAGATTTAGTTTGTGATACGCCACCTGCAGCAAATCCAAATTACGGTTGCCCAACTATTAACAGTTGTTCAAATGATATTCCAAACGTAAACGACCAAATTCAAAATTACATGGATTACTCAAATGATAATTGTAAAAGCATGTTTAGTAACGGTCAAAAACAACGAATGCAAGCTACATTAGTGAGTTTAAGAAACGATATTTGGCAACAATGGAACTTAGACTCAACAGGCTGTGATAGTGGTTTTGTAAATAGTAATTGTAAAGTAATTGCCGATTTTGTAACACTTAATCCAAATATATGTGTAGGAAACTCAATTATATTTTACAATAAATCTCAAAATATGCCAATTTCCTATCAATGGTATTTTCAAGGTGGAACTCCTGCAATATCATCAGTTGCAAATCCAACCGTTAGCTATTCTGCAATTGGTAATTTTCAAGTAAAATTAGTTGCAACTAATAGCAATGGTACAGATAGCTTAATTATAAACGGTTATGTAAATGTTACAACGCCACCTATCGGACAAGCGTTGCCTTATTTCGAAAATTTTGAATCAGTTACGTTTCCAACTAACGGCATTACAATTGATAATCCAGACGGAGGTATTACTTGGGAACGTGATACTATTGCTACCGCTTATCAAGGTTTGGCAAGTGCAAAAATTAATAACTTAATCAATATTAATTACGGACAGTCAGATGCTTTAGTATTACCACGTTTTGATTTTACTTCATTTACTGGTACACCATATTTAAACTTTAAATGGGCTTATGCTAAATCAGACCCAAGTTACTCCGACGAATTAATTGTTTTAGCCTCAAAAGATTGTGGAGTGAACTGGTCACAAGTTTTTTATCGTACAGGTACAGCCATGATAACAGGTACAACGCAAACAACGCCTTATGTGCCAAATGCTAGTACAGTATGGAAAATTGCAAATATTAGCCTAGCTACATATACAACTTATCCTAATGTTCAGCTTAAAATTGTAAATGTTACCGATGGTGGAAATAATTTATACGTTGATAATATAAATCTTGGCGCACTTATTACAAGTGTAACTGAAATGGAAACAGCAATTAATGATGTACTTATTTATCCAAATCCAACAAATGGTAATTTTTCAATTGAATATCAGTTAACTAAAAACGAAGATATAACTATTGAAATTACTGATGTTTTAGGAAGAGAGATTTATAAAACAGTACATTCTTATCAAATAATTGGAACAAATAAACAAGAAGTAAATACATTTTTAGAAAATGGAGTATATAATGTTAATCTAAAAATGGGTAACTCTACAACAAACAAAAAAATAGTTATAAATAAATAAATTAATCAAGATGAAAAAAAATAAAATAATATACATGCTTTTGGCATTGGCAATAAACACTAGTGCCTTTGCTAATTTTATAAATGCAAAAGTTAAAGTAACTGGCATTACTTGCAGTATGTGTTCAAACTCTGTAAACAAGGCATTAAGCTCACTTACCTTTGTAGATAAAATTGAAGTTGATTTAGAAAAAGCGATTTTTACAATTTCATTTAAACCAAATCAAACGGTTAATATTGATGAAATAAAAAACAAAATTGAAGGAGCTGGCTTTTCCGTTGGCGAACTAATAGCCGACTTTAAATTTGAAAACGTTTCTGTTACAAACGATTTTCACTATCAGTTTCAAAATAGCACCTATCATTTTGTAAATGTAAAAAATCAAAAATTAAATGATATTGTTGCTGTTAGGTTTGTAGATAAAGGCTTAACGTCAACTAAAGAATTTAAAAAGTATACAACACTAACAACTTTTAAATGCATAAAAACTGGTACTACCGAAGCTTGTTGTAATTCAAATACAAAACAACGTATTTACCATATAACAATCTAATGAAACTTATAGTGGTTATTTTTTTCGCCTTATGTATTGCCCAAAATACAAAGGCTCAAGAGTTATATCCTAATTCAGAACCTGCAAGTATTAATCCGAAAAACACACTCGGAATAAGACTTATGAACGAAGCATATACAACTAAAGATATTACTCGTTCATGGCATGGTGCAATGTTTATGTATGGTGTAAATTCAAAGTTTATGCTAAGTGCGATGTTTACAACATCAAATCATCATTATAAAAGCCTACCTGCAAATTTCATCCAATCAGATAGTAATAATGTTGAATTTGTTCAAAATAATCAAACATTACAAAAATACAATTATGCATTTGAAGCAATCAATTTAGGTTTTCGTTACCGTTTTTTGAATAAAGATGGAGATCACAAACATTTTCGTATGGCGTTATACGGCAACGGGGTTTACGCTTTTCAACCACACGACGAAGCAGAAACTACATTGATGGGTGACAACAAAGCCATTGGTGGAGGTATCATTTCAACGGCACTAATAAACAAACTAGCAATATCTTTTACTGGAGGCATTATAAAGCCTTTTGCTTATACTCAAAATCAAATGGCTATAAACTATGGTAACGCCTACAATTACAGTTTATCTTTTGGCTATTTGGTTTATCCGTTTAAATACAAAAACTTTAATCAAACCAACATTAATTTATACGTCGAATTTTTAGGTAAAAGCTACGATGCCATGTCTATAACAAACAATCGTAAAGATGTTGTATTACAAAACAATAAAGCTTATGATAATGGTAATTACATTGAGTTTCGCCCAGCTATACAATTTATCGTTAAATCAAATTTGCGTATAGATTGTTCTACATCCCTGCCAATTATGAATAAATCATATATCCGTAATTACCCATTGTGTATGTTAAACATACAATATTATATTTTTCTATAATTAAACATTTAAATAAATAATGACTATTTACATAAAAAATATGGTTTGTAACCGTTGCATAGCTTTTGTTAAAACTGAATTAAAACAATTAGGTTATCAAAAAGTAAATGTAACGCTTGGTGAGGTTCATTTTGAAAAAAAAGAACTTTTAGATGATGAAATTTTGAAAATTAATGAAGCTCTACTTCCACATGGATTTGAAGTAATTGACAATAAAATCAATAAATTAATTGAAAAGATAAAATTGCTAGTAATTGAGCAGATTCATTACGGTTCAAAAAATTTAAAAGTTAATTATTCTGAACTTATTTCAAGCACATTAAATAAAGATTATGGACATCTTAGTTCTATGTTTTCTGAAAGAGAAGGCCTAACAATCGAACAATTCATAATACTTCAAAAAATCGAAAAAGTTAAAGAGCTACTTGTCTATGACGAATTAAACCTAAATGAAATTGCTGATGAATTGGGCTATAGCAGTAGTGCTCATTTATCTTCGCAATTTAAAAAAGTAACAGGTTTAACGCCTACATTTTACAAACAACTAAAAGGAGAAAAGAGGTTGGCAATAGATAAAGTAAAAACAAATAATTATATAGATTAAACAGATAATAGTATAACACAAACGGTTTAAAATGATTGACCTTTGTTTCATAATTAAAAACCTAATAACATGAAACACACTTATAAAGTATCAGGAATGACTTGCTCAAGCTGTCAATCAAAAGTTCAGTTCTTGCTATCACAAGTAAAAGGAGTAAACAATGTGAGCATTGATTTAGAAAAAGGAGAGGCAGATATTACAATGGAACATCACATTGCAACTTCTGAATTAAAAAATGCTCTAAAAGAAAACCCAAGATATCAATTAACTGAAAAAAGTGTAGAAATGCCAAAAGTAACCTCTACTGGGTTTATTGAAGAAGAAAAAAGTTGGTTAGAAACGTATCGTCCCATTTTGTTAGTGTTTGGTTACATAACAGGCATAACACTTTTGGTGCAATTTGTAAGCGGTTCTTTTAATTGGATGCAATGGATGAATCATTTTATGGCAGGATTCTTTTTAGTGTTCTCGTTCTTTAAATTATTAAACTTAAAGGGTTTTGCCGAAAGCTATGCAATGTATGATATAGTAGCAAAACAAATAAAGAGTTATGGTTATCTCTACGCATTTATTGAATTAGGCTTAGGTATAGCTTATTTAGTAGGCTTTAATCCTTTCGTAACAAATTTAGTAACAGTAATTGTAATGAGTATAAGTATTATAGGAGTTTTACAAAGTGTATTAAATAAGCAAAAAATTAAATGCGCTTGTTTAGGTGATGTGTTTAATTTGCCTATGAGTACAATTACAATTATTGAAGACGCATTAATGATAGGAATGAGCTTGATAATGCTTATAAAAATGATATAACAACCCAAAAATAATTAACTAAAAAATAAAAAATCATGAAATCAATAACAAAAATAGTATCAGTAATTATTGCAGTTCTATTCTACACAAGTAGCATAGCACAAATTAAAAATTCAAAAACAGAAACCGTAAAAATTTACGGCAACTGTGGCATGTGTAAAACAACTATCGAAAAGGCAGGAAACAAAAAGAAAGTATCAAATGTGGTTTGGGATAAAGACACAAAAATGGCAACTCTAACTTACGATTCCAAACAAACAAGTCAAGATGCTATATTAAAACGTATTGCTTTATCAGGTTATGATAGTGATAAATTTTTAGCTCCCGATAAAGTATATGATAATTTACACGGTTGTTGCAAATATGATAGGGTTAAAAAGGCAGTTACTAAGCAAGAGCCTGAAACCGAAAACAGTTCTATTCCAGTAACATCAGCAACTAATCAACAAACATCTCCTTTAAATTTAGTTTTTGATGCTTATTTTTTAGTAAAAGATGCTTTAGTGAAAACTGATGGAAATACAGCTTCTGCAAAAGCAAAAGATTTATTGGCAGCTATTAATGCTGTAAAAATGGAAAATCTAAAATCAGAAGAACACACCGTTTTTATGAAATATTTAAGCGATCTTAAAACAGATGCTGGTCATATAGCTGAATCAAAAGATGCAGCACATCAAAGAGAGCATTTTACAACACTTTCAAAAAACATGTATGAATTAATAAAAGTGTCAAAACAATCCGAAACTATTTATTATCAAAACTGCCCAATGTATAATGACGGGAAAGGTGCAAATTGGCTAAGTAAAGAAAGTACAATTAAAAACCCTTACTATGGCTCACAAATGATGAGTTGCGGTAAAACAGTAGAAACAATTAACTAATTTTTAATAATAAGTAAATTGAATTATAACAACAATTCAATATTAATTTAAGTCCTAAATGCATTTCAAAATAACAACCTTCCCAAAAGTATTATCAATAGCATTAATGCTATTGATAATACAAAATATATTTGCTCAAAAAACTGTTCGGTACGATTTATATGTAAAAGATACAATTGTAAATTTTACTGGTAAAGACAAAAGGGCTATTGCCGTAAACGGTCAAATACCAATGCCTACATTAACATTTACAGAGGGAGATACAGCCGAAATATACGTGCATAATGAGTTAAATGAAACAACATCGTTGCACTGGCACGGTTTATTTTTACCAAATAAGGAAGATGGAGTACCATACCTTACCCAAATGCCTATAAAACCTCATACCACACATTTATACAAATTCCCGATCATACAGCACGGTACGCATTGGTATCACAGCCACTCTGGTTTACAAGAGCAAATAGGAATGTATGGTTCTTTTATCATGAATAAGCGTAAAGACGATAAAACATTCAGAAAAGGAATAGATGATTTACCAACGATACCAGTTGTTTTAAGTGAGTGGACAAATTACAATCCTAAAAATGTGCATCGTATGTTACACAATGCAACCGATTGGTTTGCTATTAAAAAAGGAACTACTCAAAGTTATGTCGAAGCAATAAAACAAAAACATTTTAAAACCAAACTCAAAAATGAATGGAAGCGAATGTTGGCAATGGATGTAAGCGATGTTTACTATGATAAATTTTTAATGAATGGAAAAAACGAACATCAACTTTCTCAATTTAAGGTAGGCGATAAAGTGCGTTTACGGATTTCAAACGGCGGGGCATCTACTTATTTTTGGCTAACGTATGCAGGAGGGAAAATAACAGTTGTGGCAAATGATGGAAATGATGTAGAACCTGTTGAAGTTGATAGATTAATTATTGCTGTTTCCGAAACATACGATGTGATTGTTACCATACCAAATGATAGTACTTCTTACGAATTTTTAGCAACCTCCGAAGACCGAATAAATTCAGCATCCTTGTATATAGGTAATGGAATTAAACAACTTACATCTCCATTGCCTAAGCTAAAATATTTTGAGGGAATGAAGATGATGAACGGAATGATGAAAATGAACGGAGATTTAGACGATATGAATATGCAAATGAGTCTTAATCAAATGGATATGAATGTGGTTATGTACCCCGAAATTACAGGAGAAGACAAGCCGAAAATGAGCGACATGAAAATGGGTGCTGAACAATATAATAGTAATAAGCTTTCGGATATTGTTACATTAAATTATGCGATGCTAAAGTCTCCAACTAATACAAGTCTTCCAAAAGATGCTCCAGTTAAAGAATTACGGTTTGAACTTACAGGCAATATGAATCGTTATGTATGGAGTTTAGATAATAAAGTGATTTCAGAAACTGATAAAATTTTAATTAAAAAAGGAGAAAATGTAAGAATTGTAATTTACAATGGCTCTATGATGCGCCACCCAATGCACTTACACGGTCATGATTTTAGAGCACTTAATGGGCAAGGAGATAATGCGCCATTAAAAAACATCATCGACATTATGCCAATGGAAACAGATACATTAGAATTTAATGCTAATGTTGAAGGCGACTGGTTTTTTCATTGCCATATTTTATACCACATGATGAGTGGAATGGGAAGAGTATTTACATACGAAAATCAAGCAAAAAATCCATTAATCAAAAACCCAAAATATGCTTATCGTAAATTAAAAAGTGATGATAGAAAATTTCATATAATGGCAGAAAATGACTTTGCTACAAATGGAAATGATGGGCAATTGATGATACAAAATACTCGTTGGAGCATTGGTACAGAATGGCGTTTAGGTTATCACGATATGCATGGTTACGAAACCGAAACACATATTGGACGATATATTGGCAAAATGCAGTGGTTAATGCCCTTTGTTGGTTTTGATTGGCGTTACAGAAAGTTAGGTATTGATGAACAAGAAGAAAATATCTTTACACAAACTAACACCAAAGATAATAGAGCTCAGGTAAGCCTAGGTGTTAATTATACTTTGCCAATGCTTATAATAGTTCAGGGAGAAGTTTTTTTAGATGGTAAATTTAGGATACAATTAGAAAGAATGGATATACCCATAACAAAACGTATGCGTTTCGGTTTTATGCTAAATACTGACAAAGAGTATATGATTGATTTAAAATACATATTAAATAAAAACATGGGCATTAGAACACACTATGACAGCGACATGGGATTTGGAGTAGGACTTAGTTTGAATTATTAAGAGGTGTTAATTATACAACTTTTCACTAAAGTTGTATAACACTTTAAGATAAGCAAACCATGTTCTTTATGACGTGAAAATTCTTTCACAGATAAAATTTAAGAAAATGAACAAACAAAATTGTATTGACGCTTGCTTAGCTTGCGTGGTAACTTGTGAAACATGTTTAACAAGTTGTATTAATGATGGCCGCAAAGAATGCGCTGCATTATGTCGTGATTGTGCCGATATTTGTGCATTATGTGCAAGATTATGTGCAAGAGATTCGCAATATTCAAAAGAGTTATGTGCTTTATGTGCTAAAGTTTGCAAAGCTTGTTCTGAAGAATGTGCTAAACATGCTTCTCATCACGAAAGTTGCAAAGCTTGTGCTGAAGCTTGTAAAAAATGTGCTGAGGCTTGTTCATAATAAAGCATAAGGGAGGGTTCAAATCACCCTCCTTTTTTTTGAATATAACGGGTAACAGCGAAACTGACGAATGGGAAACAGCTTACTGAATAAATTGTAAAAAATGTAATTATTATGAAAACTAAAAAAACAATTATTACTCTATTTACCTCATTGTTTATGATGGTATTATGCTTTGCTTCAACTAATTTATCAGCTCAAGCAAAAAAAGAAACAGCAAAAACTAAAGAGTGTTGTATGATGAAAGATGGTAAAATGATGCACCATAAAGATGGTGTAACAATGCCAATGGAAAAGAATATGACTATGAAAAATGGCACTGTATGTATGGTAAATGGCGAATGCGTTATGAAAGACGGAAAAAAAATGACAATGAAAGAAGGAGAATGTATGGATATGAATGGCAAAATGGATCATTGTAAAAAGCAAGACCCTAAAGCAACTATTTATACTTGTTCTATGCACCCGGAAGTAACTTCTGATAAGCCAGGAAAGTGTCCGAAATGCGGAATGGAGTTGGTAAAGAAAAAATAATTTATTTATTTCAAGTTTGAAGAATTGATTAGAAAAGAGGGTGTAACGCCTTCTTTTCTAATCAATTGCATTTAGTCATAAAAAATGCATAGTTTTTAAATCCAAAAAATAGTTATATTTGCTTAGTTGAAAAAAGCATTTCACATATTATTTTGCATCTATTTTATCGCATTGGTTCTTGTACCGTGTGGTGATAAAGATGATTGTAATGAAATAAACCATTCAGAAATTTCACAGTCAAATGATCACGAAGAACATTCGGGAGAAATTTGCACTCCTTTTTGTAGCTGTGCTTGTTGCTCTTCACATTTTTTAGGTAATGATTTACAACCAACCCTTGAAATTATTGCAGTTATAAATACTGTATATACAATTCACAAAGAATCCAAAATTACTTCTGCCATTATTCCTATTTGGCAACCTCCTAAATTAGCTTAGTCATTTTCTTTATAAAATTTAAGTGGACAAATTCTGTCCGCTTATTTCAGTTTATTTATTATTTACCGCTATATCATTTTATGATATATAGCATTAACTGTATAACATTATGTTAGATAAGATAATTCACTTTTCTATAAAAAACAAAATCGTTATTGGGCTATTTACAATAGCACTAATAATATGGGGGAGTTATTCATTAACTCAATTACCCATCGATGCTGTACCAGACATCACTAATAATCAGGTGCAAGTAATTACATCATCGCCATCATTGGCAGCAGGAGAAATAGAACGATTAGTAACATTTCCTGTTGAGCAAACAATGGCAACTATTCCAGGCATAGAAGAAGTACGCTCATTTTCGCGCTTCGGCTTATCCGTTGTAACCATTGTTTTTAAAGATAATGTTGATGTATATTGGGCAAGGCAGCAAGTAAACGAACGTTTAACCGAAGCCAAAACAATCATTCCTGATGGTGTTGGCTCTCCTGAATTAGCACCTGTTACAACAGGTTTAGGAGAAATTTACCAATACGTTATTCATACAAAAAAAGGATATGAAAATAAATACTCAGCTACTGATTTACGAACTATTCAAGATTGGATTGTACGCCGTCAGTTGTTAGGAACAGAAGGAGTTGCAGATATTAGCAGCTTTGGTGGTTTTTTAAAGCAATACGAAATAGCTTTAAATCCCGACAAATTGCGTAGTATGAATATAAGCATTAGCGAAGTGTTTACAGCATTGCAAAAAAATAACCAAAACACAGGAGGCGCATATATTGATAAAAAACCAAATGCTTATTTCATAAGAAGCGAAGGGTTAATTGGTAGCATTGAAGACATTGAAAAAATTGTAGTGAAAGCAAACCCTAACGGAATTCCTGTTTTAATGCGTAATGTGGCTAAAATTAATTTAGGGCATGCAACTCGTTATGGAGCTATGACACGTAATGACGAAGGCGAAGTAGTTGGAGCAATTGTGATGATGTTAAAAGGCGCAAACTCATCAAAAGTAATTGGTAATGTTAAAGAACGTATTACTCAAATTGAAAAAACATTACCCGAAGGTGTTGTTATTGAGCCTTTTTTAGACAGAACCAAATTAGTAAACAATGCCATTAGTACCGTTACAAAAAATTTAGCAGAAGGTGCATTGATTGTGATTTTTGTATTAGTGCTTTTGTTAGGTAATTGGAGAGCGGGATTAGTAGTTGCCTCTGTAATCCCATTAGCCATGTTGTTTGCGATTGCATTAATGAATATGTTTGGCGTATCGGGTAATTTAATGAGTTTAGGAGCAATTGATTTTGGTTTAATTGTAGATGGTGCTGTAATTATTGTCGAGGCAACTTTACATCACATTACAGGCAGAAGATTATTTGAAAAGTTTGGTAGTGCAAAGCTTACACAAAATCAAATGGATAGTGAAGTGTACGAATCCGCTTCAAAAATCAGAAACTCTGCTGCCTTTGGCGAAATCATTATTTTAATCGTGTACTTACCAATATTAGCTTTAGTTGGTATTGAAGGCAAAATGTTTAAGCCTATGGCACAAACAGTTTCGTTTGCAATATTAGGCGCATTTATTTTATCATTGACTTACGTTCCTATGATTTCTGCCTTATGCTTAAGTAAAAACACACAGCATAAACGTAATATTTCCGACCGAATTATGGAATTTTTTCAGCGTGTGTACACACCTTTAATTGAAGGCGCTTTAAAAAGGCAAATCATAATTGTTACTTCTGCTATATTATTATTTGTGTCAAGTTTAATTCTGTTTATGAATATGGGCGGAGAATTTATTCCCTCTATAGACGAAGGCGATTTTGCGGTAGAAACAAGAGTGTTATCAGGTAGTTCAATTTCTCAAACCATTGAAGCATCTTTAAGAGCAGGTAAAATTTTGAAAGAAAAATTCCCTGAAGTAAAACAAGTAATTGGAAAAATTGGATCAGGCGAAATTCCAACCGACCCAATGCCTGTTGAAGCTTGTGATTTAATGGTTATTCTTAAAGATAAATCTGAATGGACAAGTGCATCAACACGCGATGAATTAGCCGAGAAAATGTCAGAAGCATTAGAAGTTATACCTGGTGTAACCTTTGGCTTTCAGCAACCTATACAAATGCGTTTTAACGAATTAATGACAGGCGCAAAGCAAGATGTTGTTATTAAAGTATATGGTGAAGATTTAGATATGCTAACACAATATGCAACTAAAATAGGCAAATTATCTTCTACCGTTGAAGGCGCACAAGATTTATATGTAGAAAAAGTTACAGGGCAACAACAAATTGTCATCAAATTCGATAGAGATAAAATTGCTCAATTTGGTTTAAACATCGAAGACATCAACCAAGTTATTAGAACTGGTTTTGCAGGCGAAAGCGCAGGCTTAGTTTACGAAGGAGAAAAGCGTTTTGATTTAGTGGTACGTTTAGAAAAAGAAAATAGACAAAGTATTGAAGATATTAATAGTTTGTTTATTACAGCACCAAACGGAAATCAAGTTCCTGTTTCGCAATTAGCCGAAGTTGAATTTAAAATTAGTCCAAATCAAATACAACGTGATGATGCCAAACGAAGAATTACAGTAGGTTTTAATGTTCGTGGCAGAGATGTTGAAAGCGTGGTAAAAGAAATGCAAGCTAAAGTTGATAAAGATATTAAGTTTAGTGCAGGCTATTATCCTACATATGGCGGAACATTTAAAAATTTAATAGAAGCTCGTCAGCGTTTATCAATTGCCGTTCCTGTGGCTTTACTCTTAATTTTCATGTTATTGTTTTTTACATTCAAATCATTCAAACATAGCTTATTAATATTTACAGCAATTCCTTTATCCGCTATAGGTGGCATTTTTGCACTTTGGTTAAGAGGTATGCCTTTTAGTATTTCGGCAGGCGTTGGCTTTATTGCCTTGTTTGGAGTAGCTGTACTAAATGGTATTGTATTAATCGCAGAGTTTAACAGTTTAAAAAAAGATGGTATGACAAATTTAAAAGACATCATTTTAAAAGGAACAAGCACACGTTTACGTCCTGTAATTATGACAGCCTTGGTTGCTTCATTAGGTTTTTTACCAATGGCACTTTCTCATGGCTCAGGCGCAGAAGTTCAAAAACCATTAGCAACAGTAGTTATTGGCGGTCTTATTTCGGCAACTTTATTAACGCTTTTAGTTTTACCAGTATTGTATTTGTTTTTTGAAAAAATGGGTAAACCTAAATTAACACCTTCAACTACAATTATTGCTATTTTATTATTGCTATTGCCTTGTATTAACTATGCACAATCAGTAAATACAGGCATTACAGTTCAACAAGCTGTAGCCGAAGCATTAAAAAATAACGCAACTATTAAAGCAGGTAATTACGAAATAGATTATAGCAAAGCTTTAAAGCGAACGGCTACTGATATTGGTAAAACAAATGTATCACTTACTCTTGGGCAGTTTAATTCAATTAATACAGATAATAATATTAGTATTAATCAAAGTATTCCTTTTCCAACAGTTTTTACAAGTCAGGCAAAATTAGGTGCGGCAACTATTAAAAGTAGCGAGTTAAAATTAAAAGTAACTCAAAACGAATTAATCAATCAAGTAAAATCTGTGTATTACTATCTGCAATATTTACAAGCAGAAAATAAATTGCTAATAAGTCAAGATAGCATATACGGTTCGTTCGCAAAAGCATCCGATTTACGTTTAAAAACAGGAGAAAGCAATTTGTTAGAAAAAACAACAGCCGAAACTCAATTAATGGAAGTTCGTAATTTATTGGCTCAAAATCAATCTAACAGTTTAATTTATCAGTCGCAATTGCAAGCTTTAATGAATAGTAAAAGCCCTGTTCAAATTACCGAAGCTACAATTTCAAAATTAGATTTAAGCACGCCAATGGATAGTACATCATTTAATAAAAATCCAATGTTGGCATACTTAAACCAACAAATAGAAATTAGTAATAAACAAAAGAAAGTAGAAACTGCAAAAGTGTTACCCGATTTTACAGTTGGTTATTTTAATCAGTCGTTAATTGGTTATCAAACTATAAATGGAATAGATCAGTATTTTGATGCTTCTAAACGTTTTTCAGGATTTCAGGTTGGCGTGGCTATTCCTTTGTGGTTTGTTCCTCAAACAGCTAAAGTAAAAGCCGCCAGTATAAACGAAAAAGTGGTACAAAGTAATTATGAACAATATCAAATTACTATGCAAGGTCAGTATAACCAAGCCATACAAACATTTTTACAACATAAAAATACTATCAATTATTACGAAAAAAATGCCTTACCAAATGCCGATTTAATTATTAAACAAGCTGACAAAGGATTTAAAAGTGGCGATATTGATTATGTAGAATTTTTACAAGCACTAAAAAGTGCTCTATCTATAAAATCAAATTACTTACAAAGCCTCAATCAATACAATCAAAGCATTATTACATTAGAATTTTTATTAGGTAAAAATTAATTTTAAAACATACAAAAATGAAAAAATACATCAATATATGTACAGCAATAGCAATACTGTTTTCTACTTTATCAATAACATCATGCGGAAGTAAAACAGAAGAGGTTAAACAAGATGAACATCAGGAAGGCGAACATCACGAAGATGAAAGTACTGTTGAATTAACCGATGAACAAGCAAAAACAGTTGGCATTACTCTTGGTAAAATTGAAATGAAGTCTTTGAGTGGAGCAATTAAAGTAAACGGTATGTTAGATGTTCCGCCACAAAATTTAGTGAGCGTTTCTGCACCAATGGGAGGCTTTTTAAAAAGCACTGAGTTGTTGCAGGGCATGAAAGTAACTAAAGGACAAGTTATAGCTGTATTGCAAAATGCG
>ERZ724506.146-NODE-146-length-27991-cov-9.304840_pt1 | contig 27991 bp, 7 predicted proteins | sample MGYA00376039_ERZ724506 | MGnify/ENA primary metagenome ERZ724506 (study PRJEB28724, sample SAMN07190887) | wastewater metagenome | isolation source: effluent of sewage treatment plant in Hong Hong | place: USA: Christiansburg, Virginia | collected 2016-03-01 ... | reverse complement strand
CCCAAACCCCAAACCCCAAACCCCATTTTCTATATTTTAAAATTAATAATAAAAACAATTACTATTTATGATTCCGTTTAATTTATAAAATAAATAGTTTAATTTTCTATAAGATATTTCATTATAATTATAAATGAATAATAGTTAAATGAAAATATTACAGCTGTGCTAAGACTTTATGCTTCAATCCGATGAGTAATAATGAATAAAAACAGAGCAAGAACTTCACTATATTATATTCTCTGATAATGTATTGTTGTTAATAGAGCTATTGAAAAATGAACAGCTTGATGTGAGTACGTGATTGCTATTAAAATAGTTACTAAATACTTCATTAGACAAGATAAATAATTTCAGCAATAATACTAGCAAATAAATCCTAGAATTTATATTGTTTAATTTAAGAATATAATAGGGCTTTGAAAAAAAGAATATCTGGATTTAAATGCTATAAAAATTATTGGCCTCTACGATTAATTAAAATGTCGAAACAAATACTAACACTATTAGAAATATGGTTCTTAATCAAATTGATTCTGCTTTAAAATAAATAGCATAAACAGGAGTAGTAGATGAGTAGCTAGTAAATCAATATTTAATCATTTTCTACTCCGTTTTCAAAGGAATTACTGTATACACATCATTGACAGATATTTTCAAAAGAACCATGGAGTGCTTAATAATTATACATAAATATTATTTTGCTTAAAGATTTGCATAGCTAATAATAATATAGAACCAATTAATATTCGAAAACCTAATCTACTTCTAATATGTGATGTAGAAAATACTTAAAATCATGCACAAAAAGAAATCTAATTATATATGGTATACTCTTTAAGTAATAGAAAACATGTAGGACTTATTTGGCTTTTAAGACTAATATATTGAGATTATTAAACAACAAAATCAGTCTATATTTCTCAGCTTAGATAATTAGTTAGTCATAAAATTCTATATAAAAATTTTAATTTGGATGGAGAAAAGCTTTGTTGGAAAGATCTCAAAATTAAATGAAAATACCAAATAGCTTCTTTAGTTTTCAAATAAGAAGATTATTAAAGAGCTTCCTTTGCTAAGAAAATTTGAAGCTAAAAATGCTAGTCTTTTATATTAAATTTTCAAACTACTAAATATCAGCTAAAAGTTAAATATTATTCAAAAGGAAATTATTGATAATATAAAAGAATTTTATAATTTTATTATATATGAAATTATTCAGCCTTAGATAATAGATAATATTTAGGATAATAATGACAATGACAATGATTTGTTCTTGATGCTAAATGACTTGGTAACTTAGAAATATAGTAAGACTATACTAAACAATGTCTTTAATTTGATTTAATAATTAGCTGGCAGCAATTATATAGAATTTGAAGAAATTATCATAAACATGGTAAATTTTATTTCATAAATAGCACTATAAAAAGATTAATAAATAATACTATAAAGTAGTTTATTGGCAATACTTTCTTTAAATGAAAATATTTTTAAAAATTCTAAATAAACACAATAGGTTTTAGAAGTTCTTGAAAACATTATTAAAGATTTTTAGAATAATTAAAATCAGACTAATAAACTAGTAATATTCTGCTTATTTTACTTCATATAAAATTCATAAAAACTCAATATAGATACTACCTAATAATCATAATTTTTATTTGAATTTTGCTATTAATAAATAGTTAAAAAAAATAGTGCTTTAAAAGTATTTTGCTTTAATATAATTTCTCATAATAAAGAACAATAATAAAGCTTTTGCTTAAGCTAATAATAGTTAATAAATTTGCTATAAAATTTAGAGTAAAATCAGGACTTTTTATCTTTAATATAAACACAGTTAAAATAATATGAAAATTACATTGATATTAGTTAAGAATTTTCTTAGTATTTTTTCTAACAAATATTTGGTATAATTAATAAGGCTATTTATTAAGATTCTAATAAAAATTTATAAACAATATTCAAGCTAATAGATATTATAATTTAATTAGTTAATAGCAAAAGTTTCTAATAAAATGTTTATTAAAATATTGAAATATAAATATAGGACTATTTAAATAATCTTGAGATGCTCTAAATACTAGAAATTGATACTAAAGTATATGAACTGATATTTTCTTTATTAAAGAAATAAAATGGCTAATCAAAACTAAGCCCTTAAATTATGCAAATAATTGTTAAGAATCTCTAAAATAAAGATGTTAACATAGAAGGATATTTTCAAATTTGTTCTTTGCTTTTTTAAACTTGCTAATCCTTTTTAAACATTAAGGACTATAATTTCGTTATTAATTTAATTATAAGAAATATTCTTGCAGATGATTAAAGCTTAAATAGTCTTAACTATAAGATATTAGTGATAACTCTTTTGGCAAATAATACTTACTAATATTAGGTTTAAATAACCGAAGATGTTTAGAGTTTTTTTGAATAGAAAATATTTAATAATAATATTCAATTTTATTCTTAGCTTCAAAGTGATCAATATAACATTGAGCTAAATTCTCTAATTAAATTATTTATTTTTAGCTACTAAAAGGAAACTATGGAGCAATAAATATTTTAATTGAAATAATCACTTGATTATATTTAACTTAATTTAATTCAGTTTGAGAATAATCTTGAAAAAACCTGGATAAAATCTGTACTAATTAATTGTATAAATCAAATTGTAAATTCTCAGCTACTTTAAAACGTTACTTTTATTGATATCTTAAAGCAAATAATCATTTTTGTTTGCAATATGTTTAGACTTGATGAGCTTAAAGAAATTTATGACTATATTTAACTTGCAAAAGAACAACATCATAAAATTGATAAAAAAGATGAGATTTTTGAGGCAAAATATAAAAAACTTTATTCAGCAATATACAACTAGGATATTGATGAGACTGATATATAATAAAAATAAAGTTAAAAATAATACTCTAAAACTTTTCTTAATTAAGAAATTCATGTTGAGGATATTCTCTACGCAACATAAAGTATATAAGACAACAAAAACCTTAGAAAAAACTGTATTCTAGAATCAGTTTAAAAATGCACAGGTTTTTTAGATAATCTTAAATACTTTTAGAGTGTATTCAGAAATCAAACACCTGAGTTTTTCTAGAAACTTAAGCAATGGTTGACTAATAAAGACTTTAGCAATTTCATGATTTGTCTAAATGAACTTTATTACTTCCAAATAAATGATATTGAATATTAGATCAGAAGAAAAATTCATTTAAATTAAATTTATTTAATCTATTTTTAAGATAGTGAGAATATTTTCATTATAAGGTCTTAATAGTTCTCAAGGAAATTCTTTGTTTATTAGCACACTTTTTATCTAAGTTAAAATGTTGACCAAAATTCATGGATCTTTTTGTTTTAAGCCAAATGACTTGGCCAACTGAATTAGCTCTTCATTATCTAATTTAGGGAAGCTGTCCAGTAATTTTTTGTTTTTCAGCTAAATTTTTTATTTTTTAACTTATTTTTGATTTGCTTACTTAGAATCGTTTTCTTATTAAAGACTCTAAGTAAACATGCTTTAAGAAGTCTCTTTTTAGTTAAATTGTGTTTAAGTCTCTTCAGCCTCAGAGTATCAAATTTCTAAGAACTTTTTGTGCTGCTCAAAATTAGACAACAAAAGACCTTCAATAGTTAAATTTTAGCCAATAATTTAGTCTAATAAATCTTCATCTTAATTACCAAGCTATATTGCTTCAGAAGTTGATAAGCTTTATTCGTTTTCTATTAGATTTTTCTATAATCAAAGCTCTTTTTCTTTAAGCTCTTTAATTTATTTAGAAATTTTCTAAAGCTCTAATTTTGCTAGTTAAATTTCATCATTTTATTTCATTATATAATCTACATGATATATTTTAAAAAATGATACTTTTCGGAAATTCTTTCAAAATTAAAATTTACTGAAAATTTTTATAAAGGATTAGAAAAAAGACTTCTTCCTAAAAATAAATATCTTTATTTGGATGTTCTTCCCGGTCAAGGATGCAGTGGCTTCAGCTATTAGTTTATCTCTTCTAACTCTTAACCATAATAAAATGATCTGTAAATTAATAAGAACTTTAGTAAAAAATAATACGCTCTATTTTGCTGTTGACTGAGACAATATTGAATATATTGAAAACAGTGAGATAGATTTTTAAGAAAGCACTCATAAGTCTTCTTTTGTGGTAAATAAAAATCCAAATGCAGAACTAACCTGCAGTTGCAAGTCAAGTTTTAGTCCAAAGATCAAAAACTGTTCTAAATAATTATTTCTATTTAATAAATATAAAATAATTTTATAAATGGGTAAAGAGGAATAGACATATATTATGGTCAAACCAGATGGTGTACAAAGAGGACTTGTCCCTGAGATCATTACTAGATTCTAAAGATGAGGATACAAATTGGTTGCCTTGAAAATGGTTGCCCCAGGCGCTGAACATTTCAAAGTACATTACTAGGACCTTGTTAGCCTTCCATTTTTCCCTAAGCTGTTAGAGTACATGACCTCAGGACCAGTTGTTGCTATGGTCTGGTAGGGAACTGATGCTGTTACCCAAGGTAGAAAAATGTTAGGAAAGACCAAGCCACTTGAGTCTGAACCAGGTACTATTAGAGGAGATTTCTGTATCGATGTTGGTAGAAATATTGCTCATGGATCTGACTCAGTAGAAAGTGCTAAGAGAGAAATCGCTCTTTGGTTCAAGCCAGAAGAAGTTCTCATCTATGAGAGAAAAGGAGAGTGTCTCATCTATGAATAATAATAAAAATAAATTTAAAATAATTTTTAATATTATTAATCTAAATGTCCAAAATTTTCCATTAGAGCTTAATATTTTTGTTCATGTATTTATTAAGAAGAATGTTAAGTAATATTGGAGACAGTGAGTAGTAGCCCAATATGAACAGAAATCATCATAAAAATATTATGATAGTTTTTGCTTCCAGCGATAGTAAAAAATTAGTTGCTTTTTCCATTATCATTATAATTTATAATAAAGATGAGTAACGGCTTGGATATAGAAGATATGGCAAATAGGACCAGCAACAGCATGAGCATAGAGAAGTTGCTCATAGATGAAGAAATGACTGTATAATAAAATTATGATAATTGGTAGACTATAATATGGTCTTATGTGCTTATAATATTCAAAGGAAGAAATGTCTTTTTTGATAGAGAGAAAAACTGGAAAATTTTAGGGAAAAACTTTTTAGCAATTATATGGAGCATTTAAATGATGTTTCAGTTTGATGAATAAACAAGTTTTTTTAATGGTTTTTGGATAATTTTCATTCTTATTTTGAATATGATAGTATTTGGAATGGGTTTCAAGTATCTTCATCTCATATAAAGCATTTTTCATTTTATAAGCATAGTGATATAAAAAGTCTTTGATATTCAACTAGAAAACAAGTTTTTATTTTATAGTATTTTTAATAGGAGTTTTATAAGTAGCTTCAATGACAACTGCCAATAGAGAAAAGATTTAATCAAATATTTATTTGTTCTTTATTTATTTATCTGCCTATGAATTATTTGAGCCATTGAGATTTGCTTTTAATCTTCCTTGTTATATTTTTCTGATCATAGCTTCCGCCTCTATTATGATTATAACAAATGTAGAATTTCTTTTTGCTCATTAATCAAGCATAGCTATTTATCAGTACTTTTAGCTATTGTTCAGGAACCAGCATTAGCTTATTTAAAATACTTTCTCATATAACCATTAATACAGTACTTTAAAGAACATTTTCAATTGTTTATTTTATACTCAATTGACTTACTATTTTATTATACAAACACTTATGTAAATTATACACTTTAGCTTTTTTTTATTTATCCAAAAATTTATATCGATAATACTTCTGATACATTTTATTTTGTTCATGGTAATATTAATTATCTCCATAACAAAAACTCAGCTTGTAAAATAACAAGACATATTCTAATAACAAAATCATTGAAGTAAAGATGAATCAAGAACCAATTAATGAAATAAAAACCCAAGTAGAATAACTAAGCTAATAAATTTGTAAAATCTGCGAAAAAAATCAAATTGATTTATTTTATTAATGCGGACATCTTTGCTGCTGTACTTACTGTTTTGAATCACTAAAAGACCAACTCAGATGTCAAGAATGTAAGTAACCTTCAGAACATGTTGTTAGCTTTGCAATTTACAATTCTAAAATTCACATTGAAAAAATAATCCCCTTTAAATAATCTCAAAATTTGCTCTAAAAAATTTATTAAAAATAATAATTTATAAAATTTAAAAAATTTTATAAACGACATGCAAAGATAGTCCTTCCCATAACACAAGACCAAGATCGTTGATAAATTCCTTGAGTACTTCACCACCTACAATCAGGTCATCATAGTAGACATTGTTAACATTTCCACAAAGCAAATCAATGCTACTAAGAAGCATGTTGCCCAAAATGGAGGAAGAGTCATTATTGGTAAGAATAACCTTGCCATTCTTGCTATTAAGATTCTCTCTGATGAAAGAGATAACAAATCTATTTATAAAAAATACTTTGATAAATATGAAAGAAAACCAGAGCTTGCCAAACTCAAGCCACTGATCGTTGGAAAACTAGGATTTATCTTCGCTGAAGACAATTATGCCAAGCTCAAGAAAATCGTTGAATCTGAAGTTATCCAAATGCCAGCCAAAGCCAAGGTCTTTGCCCCATGCAATGTCTGGATCAGATGCATGAACACTAACATCGACCCAGGTCAAATTAATGAGTTCCAAAACCTTGGTATCTAAGTCAAGACTGTCAAAGGTTCTTTGGAAATTATAAAAGATTTCCTTTTGGTCAAGAAAGGAAACATGGTTGATGAGACACAAGCTGCTATGTGCAAGAAACTTAATATCATCCCCTTCGAGTACTCAATGAACTTCCTTTCAGTAATGAAGAATGGAGTCGTCATTCCTCAAGGAGCTCTTTAGATTGACTAGCAAATGATCATAGACTCTTTCAAGTCAACTGTCTAAGCTTTCACTGGGTTATCATTATAGGCTAATTTACCAAACAAGATCTCAGTTCCTCATTAGATCAAAAATACCTTCAAGAACCTCATGGCTGTAGGAATGAGTGCTGACTATCAATTTGAATAATTGGTAAAAGCTATTAGTGCCTCTAAGAATGCCGCTGCTGCAGTAGTTGTGGCTCCAAAGGCTTAGAAAGTTGAGTAGAAGAAAGAAGAGGCTCCAGTTGAAGAAGAGGCTGATATTGATCTTGCCGATATGTTTGGTTAATAAATTATTACTTACTTTATTTGTTTATATAGTCTATTATAAGTTATTATTCCTTGGATTTTTTGTGATTTTTAGCTATATGGCCTCCATAAGCAGAAGGCTTATCAAAGGTTACTTAGCAATATTGGCATTGATATTATTTAAAGGTCTTTCCTCTTAGTTGTTATTTTTTAATGTATTTTTGTATATTGAGTTCCTTTATGAATAATCTACTGTTGTTCCAAGCTTGGATAATATAATCGGACTATTTGTTATTAAAAAAAGAGGCCTCTTTATTTTCTAATTAATTTTACTTAAAGTCATTTTTTTCCTCATCTTCAGTTTTTATTGACTCGAAATCATCGATTTCTAATTCACCTGAGCTTCTTCAAGTAATTGTATCATCGTTTTTGTTGCTAATATTTCTCTCAATCTTGTTGATGATATTTTTAGGGATAAATTAAGCGATAGATTTTGGAAAAGAAGCCAATCTTGTTTTAGGACATTATACTGAGCATTGAGAAAGCATTTTGTTCTATGAAGCAGGCAGTGTCTTATCGATCGGAACATTGTTTTCCTTGACTACTAATTAGCTGTCTATTTTTATGCTGGATTTTAACATATGATCATATTAATTTTACATTTATTAAACTTAAAATTAGATAATTTATAAAATGACCTATACTAAAGATTTATGAGCATAATGATTACAGAGAGTTTTGAACATAAATGAAATTTTATTGCATACTAAAAAGTGTGATTAGTTTAAATGTCATTACTCAAATAATGATTAGAGATATGTTGAGGGTCTTTTTTTGGTGAATCAGGTGGCATTGATATTTGTTCCTAATGATAAGGATTATTATGATTAATTGTTTTTCACTTATTTTATTATAGAAATAAAGCAAATAGAGATTTAGAGTATTTAGGGGAGTTTTTGAATAGAGTTTATTATGAAGGACTAATGATGGATACAAATAGTATTAAGTGACAATATATAAAGTTTAGTTTTCTAAGTATTATAAAGAAATATTTAAGGACCTAACATGCTGGATTTCATGGCACAGAAGTATAATATAATATTTTAAGAAAATAAAGAAGATAATCAAAAACTATGCTACAAAAATGATTTGATAAAGTCACATTTTCATAGTCAATGTTTTGAGAAGAAAAAAGATCTAAAATATGCTGACTATAATTTGAAAGTATTTAATAATTAAAACTATGAGTATTGTTCTAGTTATAGCAACTCTTTTATTGTACCTGAATAAATATCTTAATAAATTCTAGAGCAAGTTTTTAAGTTTTGAGTCAAAGGAAGAATACCCATACTTTCCTATGTATATAAAAAAGGAGCATATTTGTTTCGATCAAGCCAAATATAGTCTGGTTTATTAAGCAAAAGATCCGAGCCTGATGAATTCTATATTAATCTACTTGGACAACTAAATAAAAATAATAAATAAAAAACGTAATAAAATTTATTAATCTGTGATGCTTGATCTAAAGTAGCAGCATTTGGGAACAAAATTCTTGGAAAAGGAACAGAGAATAATGAGCATTATAAAAACATAAGACTATCTTTTCATAATTTACCAAATTTGGATGAGGTTCAAAGTAGCTACAAATAAATATGGTCTATTTTTAAGCTTAAAAGCAACAAACAAAAAAGCTTCTATTATCAGCTAGGTAATTCATGATGGTATGAGTACATATAGATTTAACTAGAGTTTGCAATATTTATTATAAACCAGTTAGAGGAGAGCAATTTCAATGTATTAATACACTGCTCAGATGGCTGGGATAGAACTTCTTAAATATGCGCTCTGATTAAAATCTTAACTGATAAACAGTTTAGAACAATAAATGGTTTTCTTAATGTAATTTATTAAGAGTTTTCAGTAAATGGTTTTTAGTTCTCTACCTGAGGAGATTTATACAATGATTAAAGTTTAGAAATAATTGAGAAAACGGGTAACAATGGATATTATTACTATAAATGAGTTTAGAATAAAAAACAAAGTCCTATTTTTATATAGTTTTTAGAAGGTATAAGATAAGTAGTTTTATAGTATCCACATGAGTTCTAATTCAGCATCTAATTTATTAATGATTTGGATCTCTATTCAAGGTTAGGAGTATTTAAAGAGTTGTTATTTGACTGCTAAAGAATAAGACAAAACTAACAATCATATTTTTCTATGTTTGATTTCTTCAATTACTATTTTAAAGACTATATTAACTAATAGTTTACCCTTAAAGAAAGTTAAGATTTTTATAAACAAATAAAAACAAGGGATATTTATCTATAGTTCTGGAAAGAGCATTTTTTATAGAACTTTCCATATGACAATAAAAATCTGTTTACTTAAAAATATTATTCAAACTTTTTATTAATTTTTTCATAATTTAATTAGAGCAATTATAACTTCCGAAGCTCTCAATTGTGGTAACAGTAATGTATAAGAAGCCATCATCTTCTCTATATTTTTCATAGACCTATTATATTATTTAATTAGGAGCAATTGCTGTGTTCTTACAGTATATGTAAATGCCTTCATTTTAATCTAAGTTCATTTTTTATCTAATTTGTCTTTGTATTTAGTGCACCTTCTATTAGGGAAGAACTTTTAAACTATTTATGCTACATTTCAGAAAAATGGTTTAAATTTGAATTTTTGCTGGTTTCAACCACAACAAAAATTCATTCGAAATATTTCTATGACCAATTGATGAAATGTTTTTTTCTAGCATCAAGGTCATACATTTCCTTGAATCACTTTTATTTCATTATAATTTAAGAACTGGAAAAATGGAACATTCGGGATTCGAACCCGAGGCCTTTTACTTGCGAAGCAAACATGATACCGACTACACCAATGTCCCAGACACTATTTAAACAATTATATTGATGTATTATTATTAAAAAAAGTAATTATTATATTTATTAGTTTTGTAGTTCTTGTCTTTTTATTATTGTAGAAATAGTTTTAGAGCTTTGCTAAATATTATCAAATGAGAATTTAAATGTAATTGATATTGTTTAAATTAAGTTGTATTTGCTAATTTATTTTCTTTTGGTTGAATATATATTGAAATAAAAAAAGTATTATTTTTTAAGTTACTTAATGTTTTAATCTTTTTTACTACTAATAAAAGAATAATCATAAACAATATTAAATTGAGTTTAAATTAGTTTAATAGTTATTTATTTTACTTTAGCCTAATTAGTTTAAATCAAAAGATAAAGCAATACTTTAATAAAAACCATATTTTATTTAGTCCAAAAACACTTTAGATAATAAAATTACTTTAATAAATTACTTAATATTATGTCTAAGTTTTCTAATATGTTCATTCTAAAAATAATCCAGCTCTATTGTATTTGAGTCTTTAAATAAATTGTTGTCTTTATTATTATTCTTTCAAACTGCTTTTGAAACACTCATCAAATGATTCTTCATTGTACCTTAAATTTAGTTACCATTCGGTTTAAGAAAATTTTATTCATTATTTTTTATTTAATTATTGCTCTCTTTATCTTCTAGCTGTTAATAATTAATATTTACTTTGTTTTTATTCTTTAATGTTTCCTCTATGCTTATAGATTCAAACTATGATGAATCTTATATTTAATACGGCTCAATAATATCTTATATAATTTCCTAAACTCTTTCTTTTTCTTATTCATCATTCTATTTGATAAATACTCTGTCTATTTTTTTCTCTATTTTATTCATTACAGCACTAAAAGTTTCTTATTAGTAAAAGTTTTAGTTCTCAGTATGAAATTTTATCTTTGATGGTTTTTGAAGCTAACATGTTTATTATATCAAGTTCATATCATCGACTTAAAAAAATCTTTTTTGGCTTTTTTATTCTTTCAGGACTTGCTTTTAGATGCAATCAATATTATTGTCTATATGCTTATAATATTTTTCAATATCGTTTAAGATATCATAAATATTTTACTTCTCCATTATATTAATGAAATTATATTAAAATTGGATGTCATAAGAATATAGATCAAGTTCCTTATTCTAATACAATACTAAAAATTAATCATGATCTCAATTGAACATTGTGGATAAAATCTTTTCGTCTTTGGAATCTACTTTTTGAACATTTTCAAAGTCTCAATTAATATCATAGATTAATAATCCTCCATTATTGTTAAGTTCAATTGTTCAAAACGAGTCTCCAATAATGAAATTTTAAGATGATTCTTCATTGAGATTATTATAATTATATTAAACATATTATACTTTAGGAAGTCTTAAGTCATATAAGTTAATTTCATTAGCTGTATCTATGGATGAAAATATATATTATTTGTTTAAAAGAAAATCTTATATGGTCTATTCATGAAATGTTTAATATGTATAAGCAATAGACTTAATTCTATTATCCAACTACATTATTTGATTTTTTAAGTCTTAAATAAAATAGCCATATTTAGGATCAAAATGCGCTTTATTTATATCCTTAATTTAAACAGAGTAATTCAATTTTTGTTTAACTAAATCAAATACTTGAATTTATTAAGCTGTTTATAGAACCAGCTCTTTTTATGATAATAATTAAACTTTGCTTTATTAATTGTTTTCAAATATCTTAGTTAATTTATTTTCTTTTTTTAAATAATACTAATATAGATCCTTATTTGATATTTGAGTTTAATAAACAATATTATTTTCTAATAAAGAGAAATCTAATATCTAATTAGTGTTTACAATTTCCTAGTTGTATTATTAAACAATCTTATTGTTCTTTATTTTAAACATCTATATTTTATAGTCATACAATAAATAATACAAATCATTATAGTATTCTAGCTTTGCATGGCTTTCTTATTTGCTTTCATTTTTTATTTGATATTGATCAATTTTCTAGAAAGAAAAATCTTGCTCAATCTTATCTTCCTCTTATGGCATTTTATTGCTTAATTTATTTTTTAATTATTTCATAAGCTGCTTGGTTTTACCGGCCTTTTAAAATATCTCTTATTAGTCTTATTTAAGTTATTGAATCATTTATTCATGTTCAGAATAAAAATTAAATTATTACAATTTATGTTATATATTTACTTGCTCAGCTACATCTCTTTAATTCTGCAACTCTTAGTTCTAAACCAGCAACTTTTCAAACTTACTTTTTAGCTCTTCAAACTCGATCTTATTTTACTTGTATTTTTACTTATATTTTCTATGCTTTTATTTATCTTCCTCTATTAGCTCAAGACTTATATTACTTTTAATTGATCTTCATATGCCAACCTGTCTATACTATCATTAAGTATTGATATAATTCTATTGTAATATTAAATAGTCTTTCAAACTTATTTTATATTATTATTGTTAGCTCTTTAGATCCAACTGCTCTATTTATTACAATATATTATCCATTAATTACAATTATTAAATATAAATAAATAAAATATTATTAATCAGAGAAAGATCCCTCAATATTTGATTTAACAGATCTTTTATCTGAGGAGTCGCTTTTGGAGATATCGCTTTGCTCTCTATTCTTCTATTATTATTAATAACCATTTTAAATATTTAAAAAATCATATTAAAATGGGCCAACTTATTTCTAATCAGACTTTAAAGATGTTTCTTTTTAAGATACACTTTTTTAGTCTGATTAGTCGGGCCTTAAAACTTAATCTCAAAAAACTAGTTTCTCTTGTTATTTATTATTAATAGGATTTTGCGGTTTGCTCTAGACTAAATTTGGTTGTTGAATATATGGGGGTATTAACTGTACAGGCATGCTTGGATTGCTCATCATATTTGGAGCAGTCATCATATTAGGAGGCATAAAATTATGAGACTAAGCAAATCCTGGATACTACATTTGATTCATCATTTACATATTTGGTGGATACATACCAAGGACTGGCAATTACATGGGATTCATCTGCGGCATTACATTTTGATATGCAGATTATTATTGAAAGTTTTAAGGAATAAAGTTCATATATTACTAGTACTCAGATTGCATGTATTGTGGAGGAATTCCCTGCTATTTGTTATACTATTGCGGCATTTATTATGGGCTAACATTTGTTTGAACAGGTCTCTTAGTGTTGTTAATGTTTTCTTCTTTTGTTCTTAACTCAGCTTAACCATGAGCATATCAACATAAGTCACCCTTCTTACAGAAACCTTTCTGATTCTCTATACACAAAGAAGTCTTGTAGAGATTGTTAGTGTGTCTTAGCTCTGATGGATGATGGGCAAATCCACATCTTGGATTTAAACATGGTGTTCCTTGCTCAACAGAGTTACACATCTTAGTCTTCTCTAAATTTGGCCTAATCTAAAGCTCTTGGTCCCCATGAGCATAGTTGCACTTCTCTCCTCTAAAACATTATCCTCTTTCAAAATTTGGACAAACTTGAGTCTTGAAGAATATTTTAGCTGTTTACTCATCAGTCTATTTTTTTATTGTTTTCATTCATTCGATTTCTTGCATTTATATAAATTATTAAAATTTGTTATACTCAAATTAATTTTATTAATTTCTTTATCAGCTGTTTATATTTATTATTTATAAAAATGAGCATTTAATGTGAGAGTGAGAAATGTGAAAATGAGGAGTATTATTTACAGTGTGCAAGATTCAAGTAAAATTAAAAGCGATATTGAAGGACTTATCAAATGTTTCTAACTCAATCTTAATTTCAACTATGTAAATGACGACAAGAATAATGCCATACGTAAATTAATAAGACATGGCTGCTGCTAATGGAAATATAGAGTTTTTGAAAATACTAAAAGAAAAACAACCAGAAGAATATAAAGCCATGCTAGTCTAGAAAAACACAGAAGAGTATATACCTTTACATTGGGCAGTACTTAATCAACAGGTGGATACTGTAGGTTTTTTAATAGAGGATAATAAAGAGTAATTATATATAAAGAATAGCAACGATCAAACTCCACTTGATCTTGCTTTAGATAATTTAGACGAGCAACTTATTGAAATATTAGCAAGATAGATGGAGCTTGACGAAGGTGAGATAAAAGAGATGGAAGAAATGGTCCAATAATATCAGGAGATTAATGAGTAAGAGGAAAGTGAGAATGATGATGATTATGAGGATGAAATAAGAAATGAAAATTAATAATTGTTTTTATATAAAGTAAATTTATTACTCTTTTTTATACATTATTGCTTCTCTTTTAATTCCTCGTTTTTGGAGTTTTTTGATTTTTCTTCAAGAATCTTTTTTAATATGAAAAATCCAATCTGGAATTTAACAGTGGCTTTCTTTTAATAACTCTGCCATTTTTCTTATAATTGGGATGTCTTCCTTAGTAAAGAATGTTAATGCTTTACCTTCTTTATTTGCTCATCCAGTTCAGCCGACTCTATGAACAAAAGTTACCTGCTTTAAAGGAACATCATAATTGATCACTAAGGAAAGGTCTGGAAAATCAAAACCTCTTGCCAGTAAATCAGTTGTGACCATAAATTGGGTTTTTCCATCTAAGAACTTTTAGACTTTTTCTTCTCTTTATTTTAAGTTAAGATTAGAGTCCAAGTAGTCAACATATATTAGTCATTTTTTAAGAATTTAATATACGGAATATACTCTTCTTTTGTCTTATAGAAAAACTATACAAGGAAAAGACATTTCTCCTTCAACAATCATTTTTTCAAGCTCAAATAACTTGCCTTCTTCAGTGTCAACATATCTTAGGTCTTGTTTTATTGAGTGCAACACTCTTACCTTACCCCCTATAACAACCTCAAAAGGATTGTCTAAGTACTGGTAAATAATTTCTTTGATATTTTACGGAAAAGTTGCAGAAAACAAAAAATATTATATTTATTATGTCTTAATAAGATCTAATATTTATACCATGAGCTCTTAGCTATTGTACTCAAAAAAGTGATCAAATTCATCCAAAATAACTTTATTTATTTTTTAAGTTAGTTAATCGTTTTATTGAAGATATTAAAGTAGCTTTAAAGGTGTGGCTATAATTATTTGGTAATTTTAAAACGATTCTTTTAGATTTTAAATATGGCCTATTTTAATAAACTCTTAATCAATATGTTTAATAATTTTGATTGTCTCCTTATAGACTTATATACTTGTCTCGAAAGTAGGACAGGTTATTAAAGTAGTTTTTGCTCTCTATAACTCATTCTTCAAATAATCATTTATTAAAGGTGTTAGATAAGATAGAGTCTTTCCTGAGCCTGTTGGAGAAACAACTATCATGTCTATTTTTTACGAATAATTAGCAAACACAAATGACTGAACAGGAGTTAAGCATTGTTCTTCTGAGACTTATTTCATATAGCTAATAAGTCTATAATCATAATAAATATTTAAATCATCATTTTCATAATCTATGTAAGGTATAATGGCTCTTTTATCAGTAACTTTTACATCATTTCTCTTTAAATAGTCTCATATGAGTTAGGTCTCTTTTCTAATCTTTTATATTTCTGAGCAATCATCAAGCTCTATGAATTGTTTAAGAGTTTACTTGAACTTGAACGAATTGTTATGATTTTCCTCTTTATGTAATATCTCTTTTTAATCAATTGGTTATCTAGGCTTTTCCAGATGAATTCCATAAAGCAACTTTTTTCTGTCCACTTTATTTAACATTTATAAATTTAGATTTTTAACTTGTTAATATTTATAATCTTTATAATGACGATAGCTGATACATAATATGAAAAGAATAAAGCTAAACTTAAAGTAGAATTTTAAACTTTATTTGAGCAATATGAAAAAATATATGAGTGGACAGATCTTGCTACCTGGCTTCAAAAAATAGGCTAGGTTCTTGAGAAATACCCAACCCCTTTTGTGCCTAAGAAAAGAGAGCTGTCATTTTACTTGTCTAAGTGCTTATCAGAGCAGCTACCAATAGGTATTTAAAAAACAACTCTAAATATTTATGTTATTATTTTCTAGCTTATGGCTTAAGATAAAGTAGTTTTTTAGAAGAATCTATCTTATTTTATCACTGGCCTATAAGCCTATTTTATTAAGGCTCCTCTATAAATAAAGATGTAAATACTAAATGTTTTTTAGATATTTTTATTGCCTTTAAAATAAAATATTATTCCTAGCATGCAAAGTCTAATAAAATGCTTGCTCCCAGGACTTGAAGAATAAGATAAGATATTGTAAGAGTCAATTTATTAAATGTTTATTGATTTGGCCAGCATCTCTGATCACATGACTTTTCTAAGCAGCCTATTACTAGTCTTGATTAAAAATGCCAGCAACTGATACTCGTGTCTTAAAATACTTGATAACTATTTCAATAGCAAAGAAAACTCTTCAAGTGATGACAAATCAACTTTAACTTCATCATACACTTAGAAGAATAATTTATAATTCAGCTAACAAATACAGAGCATTGGCTAGCTAGACATTATGGAGTTTTTTGTTAATCAATAAGAAATTGTAGCATTGGCCTTTGTATCATGTATTTAGGATAATGATATTAAAGTTGTCAAGAAAATATTGGACTTTATTTTAGAAAATAATCTTTTTATGATTATATAGGAGTTCTCTAAGCAATCTATCTAGTTCTTCCTAGCAAATACTATCAGCTTGTTAGAGAAATAAGACTTGAGTATTTTTAAGAGAGTTTACGAAATGCTTTTTATTCAAATCGAAATTCAAGATAATTTAAAAACCAAGCAATTAAACAATACAATCTAATAGTATATATTTTCTTATCAAAGCCTATTCACCTTTTAAAACTAAAATCTAGAAAAATTCATATAACCAATTAGCATTCTAAATACTATCAAAAAGTTCAACAAAGAATGGTTCGAAATGTTTTTATTTGAATGCTCTTATTTACTGGTAAAATAAATTCATTATATTAGCAAAATTTCCGAAGACAAAATTTCGGAAGGAGAAAAATAGAAAATTTTTACCGACTTTGATAATTGTATTAACTAATATGAAGAGTAGTTTATACAGGCTTTGTTAAATAAATCTTTTAATAACAATGAGATAAAATTCTCATTTTTTAGATTTATGATTTTCTAGATTATTAGGAAAAATTCCTTAGTTATTTCTATATAGTTTGAGTGTATTATCTATATATCTTAGTACTTAGTTAATTCTTTTATGCTGCTAGAATAGAATTAAAAAATAAATCTTAAAAAAACCAAAAAAATGTTCCGAGTAATTAATGAATTGGTATCAATTATTTAGCAGCAATTAATGTCTTTAGAATAGATTGAGAAATAGGATGTTTTGCTAGAGATATTTATAAGCATTTAAACTAACTTATAAAACTTTATTTACAGTAATATAAATTAAAAAGAAAAATACTTTGCTAATTAAGACTTTAATGTTAATATACAAAGCTTAATAAATATACACTAAATAATCCTGAAAATCAACTCTTTTAAATCTCCAAAAGAAAATAAACTAACAACCAACTTATAACTTGAACTTCTAATAAAATTATTTAGCACCGAAAATGACATTATTAAAAATCAGGTTGTTATGTCAATTAATTATATAGTATACAAATCAAAATAGTATGAAGAGTTCAATGATTTAATATTACAAATATTTAATACCCAATCTATGCTTGATCAAATGGACTCGTTCTGGAACTGTTTTATAAATGAAATGTTTATTTAATTAGAAATATTTAATTATCAAGAGTAATATTTACTTCTATTTGACACTCTTATATAGCATTAATACTCTTTTGTTTTATAGAAGATTTATGTTTAAATAAAAAAATTTGATCTTTAAATATTCTGAATCTTGATGGTGATTTGGGACAACTCTAAAGAGAAGTCATAGCTCTATTAGTAGCTTTTAAAGGATATTATATATGAGATGATTTTGTATAACAAGATTGATCATCCTTTGTTTAAGAACTTTTTTATTGAGTGGATAGAAAGCTTATAGGATAACATAGTAATACTATATGATCTTATACTAAATACATTTTCTTAAGCTTTTGACATTAGTATTATTATGGGAAAGCCTTTGCTAAATAAATAAGTAGATATGGAATCATCTGAAAAGTTCTTTTAAATTATGGAACTTTTGTTGAGTAATGCTTCAAACTCCTTTATTAGTCAATCCTATGAATATTAATATACAAACTAGCACAGTATAATAGATAAGCTGTAATAATTTACGGATGGCTAAAAAGAAGATAGAGAAAATATTAAAGGATCATCTATCAATATTATTTATTAAATAATATCTATTATACAGCAAATGCAGTACTCTCCTTAGAAATAATAATCCGAACAGATTAATGAGTATTTGAACTACTTAAAGTAGAAAGCAATAAAAATATTGCATAAAATACTATCAAATTTGTCTGACTTTGAGTTCCAAAAATCCTATTAAGTTATAGTGTAATTTCTTTTTAGTAATATAGAAAGAGCAATCCTAAACTAATTAAATGTATTACAAATCGAATATATAAAGATATTAGAAGTACTTGATGATAAAATTAAATCTGATAACTCTGAGATTATTTCTAATGTTTATAGTCCCAATCATCTATCTATTATCATATTGGGGTTTTCAAATGAAACTTACTTTACAATTTAGGAATATGTTAATTATTTGTGTAAAGTTTACTAATAGTTCAAGTATTTGCAAAATGAGTAAGTTTATCTCAAGCTTATTAATATGATAATAAATGGATTTGTAGACCATATAAATGATTGAAATAATATACTATAGACAAACTAAAACCAGCAAAAGCTGCACCAAATATTAAAAGTACTTTTAAGTGGATTGCACTAAACTTTGAAATTCTTTTTTAATAATCAGAATTATAAAAGGGAAAATAATTTAAATTAAGATTAAATAATTTAAAGTAAGGAAATATTGTATGAGAAAATTAAAGGTAATTTAGAATTATAATTATATAAGATATTAAAATGCTACTCTATAGAAAATGACAACATATCATTCTTCAATGCCTATACTATGGCTACTGTTTAGGCAGAAGTTGAGAAAGTTAAAAATACAAACTAAATAAATAGATAAATACTTAAGCTATTTGACTACATGATGGTGAACTTTGATTAGAACTTTTTCGACTTATTGGTTAAGATATGGATTAAAATTATTTCTAAACTAAAAAGTAATTATTATAAGGAAAACCACTTAATATTAAAATAATACTTTTACCTTTTATTAAATATTAAAATAAGCTATAATTAATTTAATAGCTATTTATTAAACAATGTATAGAGTGTCTTATAGTAAAATAACAAATAAACATTATCAACTAATCAAGATATATTTTTCCTTATTAATCCAAGTAATTTAGTAGATGCTGCCCAAATGAGTTTATTGTATGTATATTTAAAATATACCGAAATTAATGATATTGAGCAAAGTGTAAACTAGGTACTAAGATTTGTCGAATTATATTCCAATAATAAATCATCAACGACTTTCCTATGGCTGCTAGACATTATGGAACTTTTAATTATAAAAATTCCTGTTTATGTTAAGATCTAACAACCAAAATTTGTTAAGCTTTTTTTCTTAAGAATTAAAGATCATATTATGAATGAGCTAGGAGACAAATACAGTTATTTAAGTAATTAGAAATCCTAGCTAAGCTTTCCATTTAATCCATCACTACTTAATGTTTATTAAAGCTTAAAAGCTAACTCAATAAACTAAGCAGAACTCGAATTCTATGAATGTCAAGAACCTTATCCTATTAACTAATAGATATAAAAATACAAATATTACTTGATGAAATAATTATCAAAGTAAAGCTACAAAATACTATATAATTACTTTTTAATTTAAGAGCAATTTGATCTCTAAGACCTAGGATAGTTTATTAAGCCATTTTTATAAGAAATTTTAGTAGGCAATAAAAAGTTGGACTAAGTAAACCAAATGAGTTCTTTATTAGTATTATAATTTTTCGAATAAGATCAAACCTTTGTTTAACAATACGAGTCTCAGATATTATTAATATTTAACTCAGACGATTTTTTCGATGTTCCTATTTAAATGATGAGTGTTTGGTCATAAATTATAGCTATTTTTAAAAAGACAAAAAATGATTCTTTTGTTAAAGAAATGCTCAAAGATCTCAAGTACACTTCATTACTTAGTACTTTATACTATGAGAATAAGAAAAGAATAAAAGCCTTGTAAAGAATAACATTCTTAATATTTTCTTGCTAAGCAGGAGACTTTATAAAGAAAGAATTCATTTTAGAGTTTTTTGAGTAGCTTAAAACCTCACTGACGTATCAAAAGAACTCTAATTCATATATAGGCTTAGTTTTATTCTCTTTGAGAGTATTAATAATAAAAATAGTACAAGCTGGACTCAATCAGTATCTAAAGCTTTTTTAGAGATGGCTGGTTTATTTCTTATCTTAAATATTAATTTCCAAATATTATTAGTAAAAAGATGTTGACAATATGATCTTCATATAAGGAATGAAGCTGTTAGAAATAACGCTGCAAATAGACATGGATGAACTAAACATCTATAAGCACACATTTATATTTGAAAGTAAACTAATAAGATTTTTCAGCAATGCTAGATAATAACACATAGAATCCTGAAATAAACTAATCCGTGTTCAATATAAATCCTTTACTTTTTAATAAAGCAAAAGGTCTTAAAGTCTCTTATAAAATAAAAAAAGAAAATGTAGATCCTAACCAATAGTATAGAATAATATTCGATTCTAATTAACTATCAAAAGATGAACTCAACTAGAAAATGATTCTCTTTTTTTAACAGGCCAATTCATTTATACAATTCTCAGCGATTCAGAACCCTTGAGAGATAAATGAATACTTGCTCTCAGACTTCTTATTCTTTGCCAAAATATTTGAAAGTTAATACTAATAATTTAAAATTATAACTGGAAAAATGATTTCTAGCCCTTTTCGTTGTCTCTTCTATCTTTTTTGCCATGACTGAAATTGGTTACCTTTTATTAGAAACTCTACAGAAGCACTTCTTTATGGGACAGATCTTGCATCTCAGATATTTAGGTGCTGTTATCTTTTACTGGTTTGATTAGTCTAAATACATTTGGGATAAAAAATGATTATTTTTCCCAATATATTTTGGTTTTGATTATTTTGGCTTCTAATTTAGCTTTTTGATAACAAATTTCTCCAAATGGGTTATTATTCTAATCCTATTTATTCTATTATATTTCAATTTGTTATTATTGTTCCATTTCCATTTATACTTGTTCTGTCTATTTTAATTTAGAACCTTTTTACACTGGTGTGGTATGTTCTTTTGGACTTTTTTATTGATTGCTTTTTTTATTATCCATCTTTAATTGGTCATCAAAGAAAGTTAGCTCTATTTAAATATCATTATCTTAATTGAGCTCTATATTGATCTCGTTTATATTTGCATTTCCCATCCAGAGGTTCTTATCAGCGCCGTCGTAACCAGGAAATATTATAAGACTCTCTCCTTGGTCAATTACAGAGCATTTTCATCAGTTGGTGAGCAGCTCCAGATCTATTGGGTCAACAAGGCTATTTTAATCATGATTATAGTCTTCCATCCACTACTTAAAGTCATTGGTTATTATTATGGAGTAGTTGTCAAATGAGTCGAATCTCTTTCTGGCCTCGTTTATTTTGAAGATCTCCATTTATCTTCCTTGCTCCTATGGCATTTTTGGTCTCTCTGTTGTTGGTAAGAAGAAGGTCTCCATTATTAACTAATCCTTATAATCCTTATTGAAACTCTTTACGGACATTTTAATAATTGAAATTTTATAGACAAAATATATTTAATAATTTTTGGGGGCTGTAATAATAATATAGGCTTAAATTATTAGTCCTCAAGCAGATCCTCGTCTTGCAGCTTTTTCAAACAGTTTTTGAGAACTTTCAAAGCCTCTCTGCACTCCTTTCTTTATTAGACAATATAGTCAGGGTCTGATAGTCAGTCTGTGATCAGCATTTGATCCTTATTAATTGCATCATATAAAACTCAATGCATTGATTCAGCTGTGTTGTTGATTAACATCTGTCCTATAATCTTAGGAACAGTGTCTCTTAGATTTCAGTATACGAGAAGGAAGTACTCCACAACTCTTTCTCTTATCTCTATCACAAAAGCATCCAACATCTCCATATATCATACAGGATTTTGTTCGGGCTTAAGTTTATATTTGGGTGGCAACAAATTTCCATGAATGGAAAGATATTCTTCTTCTTGGGTGTAAATGTAGCTTATCTCCGCCTCAAGTATCTAGTTTATAAGCACCTCAGCATTGTCTCTGTTGTTCATTAGATTTCTTATGGCATAGTCTGATATAATTGATTTAAGATCGGGAAATCTGAAGAAAATTTTATCTGCAAGTTCTTGAATCTGTTTCTCAAGCTCTGTATAAATAGACTCTAGCAAATTCTAAGCCTAGGGAACAAACTTTTCTAGTAAAGGTATAAGTAGTTACTGGAATGCTGAAAATGATGGATAGCCTGGTAAGCCGCTGTTTGAGAAGTTAATAAAAGTTCCTTTGATAATCTCATCTGTGAGAGTATCAAGACAGTCTTATTTGTTAAGTGCAGCAAATACACTTATAAGATATCTCCTTGTTTTAACACTTATTGGTTCCTTAGATAGGTTTTGTTTGACTTTACTGAATTTACCTTCTGTGGAGCTAGAGTAAGCTGAAGAAAACTCATGCACCATATTACTAACCATTTGTATTTTATCATTGGTGTTATCAGGCATTGGCTATCCCAATGAGGATAGCTGAATAGAGAACTCGTCAATTTTTTCTTTTAATTCTTTAATGATTCAAGGAAGATCATTTTATATATTCTTAGCCAGTATGTTAGAAAGTCGCTGCACAAGATTCTCAGTACCAACATATCCGCTATTTACCAAGTCAGGATAGTTGTCTAAAAAATACTGTCTTTCCTTAGCTAATCCATCTTGTACATTAAGATTGTTATTCATATCTTCTGGTGATCTTCCTAGTGTAGCCACATAACCATATTTTAAAGGCACATCCTCGTTATGAAGAATGCTTCTTACATCTTAACCTTTTATCATCATGTCTGATTTTGTTAAAGCACACAGAGTTCTCTCACCATCAGGATCATATTTTTTAGCTATCTTAATTGCATCAGAAGTTGTTATATCTACATTGGCCATTACAACGCACAAAATTATTGTTCTTTATTCTTAAATGTATTTTGTACAAAGGTTGATAGTTATTTCCTCAATATTCTCAGGATGGTCTGATCCTTTGAGAGGTATCTTGGTTATTCCTGGAAGATCTACAAGCGATAAATCTGGCATGGTTTTAGAATACATGGTAAGCACTATAGGTTCCTCAATTATACCTTTTTTAACTCCAGCATCTTAATCTGTCAGTTCAACTATTTTCTTGGTGATTTCTTGAAAATCTGTGAATTTTTGGTTTTTTAATTTATCAAATATTGCATAAGTTTCATCAGCTTCTACTGAATGAACTAGTCTTATCTCAAGTGGTCTTCGGGTAACTATGCCTTGTCCTCTGGGTAAAAAGTCATAGCCCACTATAGATTCTAGCAAAGATGATTTACCAGCAGATTGTAGACCTACAACAGCTATTCAAGGTAGTTAAATGTAGCTATTTAGGCCAAAATCTCTTAGCTAGTCTATAATGTGGATAAATTTTTTCATTCTTTCGAAAATCAAGCCTTCTTGATTTGACATTATAAATATATAATAATTATATTTTTACTCATTTTATAATTGACAATAATTAAAGAAAGAAAAATTTAATTATTATAGTAAAATTTTAAAACTAATTTACCAATTAAGTACTTTTTATTAATAGATATGGTCGTTTATTTAAGCATAAATTGACTTGAAATCATTGAAAGAAACTGTTCCTGTTTCATTTTTATCAATCTAATTTATTGTTTAATCAACTAAAGACTAAAGTTGATTTTCACTAAGATGATCTGATAGATATTACTTTGAGGTGTCATATAAGTCTCCGTTTGAAATTTTCTAGTCTTAATTTTTATCGTAATAGTCATAAATAAATAATGCTAAGTTGCTCTCTTCTTATAGTCATTATATACTAATGATGATTTGAATAAATTAATCAAAATTTAACTTTTGTGTTAAATCTATATTTTATTTTCTTAATAAATACTCTAATATGAGGTTGTTACTTTCAATTTTCAAAACTAATTTAAACTCTTAAATGTCAATCAAACCATCATAATCTTTATCTTAATTACAAAATGATTGATAGTAGGTCTATAATTCATCAATAGACATATTTTCTTGTTATAATAAATTATATAATCTAAATAATTAAATGTATATCGACCAGAAAGGTGAAATAAACATAGACAATAATAGTATATTTTAATGAATTTAAGATTTTGAAAATAGACTAGATTAAAGTGATCAAAACTTTCTTTATGATCAAAAAGAAGAAATATATTAAGAACAAGAAAACGATAAAACAGATAGCTAAATAAAAGAGGCTCTAAACGATGATAATATACTTTAGCAATTATAAAACCTTAAATAAACTGAGCAATACAGACTTAAATTAAAAATAGATAAATTAGAAGAGATAATAAGCAAAAAAGATGATGAGATTAGCAAACTAATATATGTTAATAAAGCTCAGTAAAATGATATAGTCAATTTATAGACTTAAATAGATGAAATTCATTGACAATACAATGATAAAAATAATAACTAAAATTAACAAGCTAAAGAATTAAAGCAAATAAATATTAAAATCAAATAACTTAACGACAAAAACATTTAATTACAAAATGAGAATGTAAAACTTAATGAATAAAGTATAGAGAATAAAATAAATAATCAATAGTCAACAAAACAACAAGAATAACTGAGCAAATAAATCTATTTGTTATAAACTCAATTGAAGGAAAAAGAGTAATAAAATAAACTATAATAAAATGAAGTGTTATAACTAAAGACAAAGATACAAAGTGCTAAAAGCTTGAATAATAAATAAAATAACAACCCAATTGATCTTGAGAAATTATCCTAAGAATAAGAAGAAATAAGAAAATAAAAAGATATGTTTTAGCAGCTATATTAGAAGCAAGTTAAATTGAATGATATTTTAAACAAAAAGATCATAATATTAGAAAAATCCTTAACTTTAGAAAAAATAGAGTAAAATTTCATAAATGTGATTGAAAATAATAATTAAGCTTTATCTTGGTATATATTGAGTTCTAATATATTTGATTTAAGGAATGTATAGTCTTGTAGATTTTAGAAAGTTTCTATTTAAATAAATTGGCTTATATTGTATTAGTCAATAAAATATTTTGGCTATCTCTAAAATATAGTTTATACAATATTGTTTGTTGATTTTTATAAAAGTTCAAAAGACTTTTAATTAAAGAATAAATCTAATAGTTAGTTCATATTACAAGTCCTTATTCCTGGTTTTTAGCTCTAAGTATTTTAAGTATTCTATATTAGTTTTCAGGTTATTTTTGATTAATTGTATATTAATTTTATATATTATTATATCTCAATTATTTAGTCTTCTTAGTTTTCTATTAATAGACTAACTAATAAAGGATAAGAGCTTAAGTTCTCTAGAAAATTTACAATTTAAAAGTTGAATTCAGTAAAAGATTTACAAACTTTGGTATCAAATATATCAATATTATTAAATTCTTCCTCTGCTTTTGTTGAAACTTAATTTTACTAATTTTTATTACAAATAAAACAAAGAGTTTTTATTACTCTTTAAGCTATTAAATCCTTTATATCTTTTGCTTAGTTTAAAATCATTGAACTAATTTATCTATAGTCAACTAATAACCAATGTAAAGAATTATAGTCTATATCTTATTTGTTAAATATATCTTTATAATTTTAGTTAAACTTATTTTTAATTTTATCCTTGTTAATTTGTATATAATAGTAAAAGTCTTAAGAAGATTGAAAATTCATCAAAATTTGTATCTATTATATAATTTAATTGACTTTTTCATTATATTGAATTATCTGTTCTTTTAGCCAAAACATTTATTATTCCTAGCAGCATAGCTCTTGATTATCTCCACATAAATTTTCTATGACAATAAATTATTTTATTTTCGAGGTAATTATTTTATTCACAATGCACTATTATTGTTAAAGATTTTTAGATTAGCTAAGTTTTCTTTAATGTCTCTTATGTTGAATTTTATTCAGTATTTTTTATAATTAATATAATCTTTCTATTCTATATTTAACACATTAATAGCAATTAAAAATAGCAAATATCCCCGCAAAGGATATTATTAATTTTAATATACTATAACTGTTCATTTAAATTATAAAAAAGTTTTTAAACAAATTTATAAATTAATGAGAAATCCTAATAAAACTAATAAATAAATTTAGTGTAATATTATAAGCATCAGGAGTTTCCTCAAAATAAGCCTTTAGTGAGGTTGGAGTTAATCTACTGTAAATGATGGGATGGCAATAGTAACATAAATAGAGGAGAAGCAATAGGAGTTTCTGGTACAGGATTGAAGGAATGTATTTAGGTGGAAAGAAAATAAGAATAAGTAGGCTTGGGATTTAAGGATAACAAAAAAGATATTTAGGAATAATGGTGGGAGAACTTATATAATAACACAGTCAAGTAGGTTAAAGAAAAAATAATAACATCTAAATAAGATTCTATAGAAAAGGAAAGTAAAAAAAGAAAAAGTAATAAAAAAGAAAAATTAAGACAATAATTACTATTAGATACAGATACAGATTATACAGAAGATGAAGGGAAAATAAAACAATTCTTAAAATGAAAAATCAAGAAACAAATTATTTAAATAAATTTTGGCATTCTTATTTTTTTTTATCATTTAAAATTTAATTTAATATTTCATCTTTCTGCTCCTAAGTATATTCATATAATTTAAAATATGCTTTTAATTATGGTAATAAATATATAAATAGAATTGTCTTTCAATTATTTTTATTTAAAAATTGTTTAACTTGGTTTTAAAAAACTATTCAAGTTAAAATGTTTTCTTTTTTTTATGAAACAATATATATAATAGAATTACTTAGTACATGATTATATGTATTTACAAGTTTGAATTTTTAAGTGAGTTATAAAATTTATATTAAAATAAACTCATCTTTAAATCCTCCATAAAATTTAATAATTTAATTTTTTAATATATTATCAATTTATATTATAAGATTTTTATTTATATTATATGAATTTAAATATAAACTATAGATATCACTGAGCTATTCTACAGTTAAATCCATAATATTATTGTCAATCAGTTTTTAAGCAAAAGCAAATAGCTTGTTGTCAAACTCATCTAGGGTTATTTATATTTAATCCTTAAGTTAATTATCAAATTCATGAAAATTATTATTTTGTTGCTTCTAAATATTATTTCATAAGGACAATAAATTCTAAAAGATTTTTATTTTTTCCATAAAATTTAAAACAATACATTTTTGTAATTTGTCTATAATAATTTCATATATTTATATCTCTAATTTGAATAAATATTAATCAAAGTATAGTAATGGAAGCTCGTTATAATATTATAATCTATTAAATACTTAAATATTTGTTTTTAAATCTAAGTTTTGCAATTATTTCAAATAAAACAATCTAATCTATAATTCTTATAATTGCATTAATTTTAAATCTTATTATTATAATAAATTTTTATGTAAATTTATGTCAATTTTATAGTCAAAAACATTAAGTATATT
>ERZ724506.144-NODE-144-length-28070-cov-61.565840_pt1 | contig 28070 bp, 34 predicted proteins | sample MGYA00376039_ERZ724506 | MGnify/ENA primary metagenome ERZ724506 (study PRJEB28724, sample SAMN07190887) | wastewater metagenome | isolation source: effluent of sewage treatment plant in Hong Hong | place: USA: Christiansburg, Virginia | collected 2016-03-01 ... | reverse complement strand
GCTGAATACGACCACGAAGAAGGATGGAGCGCATTCACTTGATGCCTTCTAACGCACTAGCTAACGCGCCGGCCAGCGCTGGCGATTGAACAAGGACGGACGTTCGGCCGGTCGCGTTGAGCGATGGGTTCGGCGTCATTTTGAAGGGGAATACCATGAATGATGTAGTGATAAAGCGAGAACTCGCAGAGGCAACGCAGCGGATTGTGAAAAGCCGCGACCCGAACATGCCCGCCGTGGCCGGCGTGCTGAATGCGCTGGGGAATCTGCTCTCGGAATGGACCGGCGAAACGGTCCGCGTGCAAGTAACCGCCGAAGGCCAGACGGAAGCGATTGACATGACAAAGCCGAGGATGCAATGAGCCGCGCAGATCTGACGCCGAACGCTGGAAGTAACGGGCCGAGCCGCGACAGCGGCGAAGGTCCGCGTTGACTGAATTGTTGGGCGGCTGACGCCCGGAAAGGAGTTGAAATGGCATTGGTTACAGAAAAAAGTAGAAAGAAAGAAGACCAAGAAGCTTTCGAGCGGTTGCTAGATAGCCTGCCTAAAAGCTACGGCGATGGATTGGCAAGCCAGGATAAAAAACAGAAAGTTCTTGGCGTTAAAGGTGTGCATCACAAGCGCAATAAGGGGCGCAGACGATGACGCCCAACGCAAAAGGTCAGCGGGGCGCCGCTTGCGGCGCATCCGCTGCACCGACGGGTTGTGCGTCAAACGGTAACTACAACGAAAGGACAGACAAATGAGCATGTGTATCTACCACGGCAATTGTGCCGATGGCTTTGGGGCCGCGTGGGTTGTTCGCAAGGCGCTCGGCGAGATTGACTTTCACGGCGCGAAGTACCAGGAGCCGCCGCCCGACGTGACCGGCAAAGACGTGGTGATGGTGGATTTCAGCTACAAGCGCCCGGTGCTGCTGGAGATGGCAGAGAAGGCCAACAGCATCTTGATCCTCGACCACCACAAGACGGCAGTGGAAGACTTGATCGACCTGCCGGCGAACGTGACGGCCAAGTTCGACATGGGCCGCAGCGGCGCCATGCTGACGTGGGAGCACTTCTTTCCCGGCGAGGCCCCGCCGCCGCTCCTGCTGCACATCGAGGACCGCGACCTGTGGCGCTTCGCGCTGCATAACACGCGCCAGATTCAGGCGAATGTCTTTTCCTTTCCCTATGACTTCCAGGTGTGGGACACGCTCATGGCGGCGGCGCCGGCAGCACTGGCGGCCGAGGGCGAAGCGATCGAGCGCAAGCACTTCAAGGACATTCGGGAACTGCTCGGCGTGACGACGCGGGAAATGGTCATCGGCGGGCACCGCGTGCCGGTGGCGAACCTGCCCTACACGATGAGCAGCGACGCCGGGCACGAGATGGCAAAGGGCCGCCCGTTTGCTGCCTGCTATTGGGACACGCCCGAGGGCCGGGTTTTCAGCCTGCGCTCGAACGACGAAGGCGTCGATGTCTCCGAGGTGGCGAAGCAGTACGGTGGCGGCGGGCACCGAAATGCGAGCGGCTTCAAGGTGAGCTTCGCGGCGGCGGCAGCGTTCGAGGTTTGACGCACAACGCCGCCTTAACGCGACGCCCGTAAGGGCGGTCGCCGTTGAAGGCACAGTTATGCGGTGTACTAAATTGCAACGACATTAGTAGGAGATTGACATGAAATTGAGCGACCTGCTGCAAAGCGTAACCCAAAACACAGCAAGCATTGACGGCGTGCGGTGGTATCCGGTGCGGCCGATGACGGCAGAAAACACTTTTTTATTGCCCCGTGCCAAAGCAGCTTGGCGCGTTCTTGCTGGAAAAAGCGACGCCATCGAATGGGACTACCCAACGAAGAGCGAGCCGCATAACGCATAGCTAAGGGGCCGCGCTTCAGCGCGGTCCCGCTTGAGCGCCGGGTTCGGCGCTGCATTTGGAGAAAAAAGATGATTTCAGCAACTGCAAAAATTCAAGAAATGAGCGGGCCGATAGACAGAACGGCAGCCATTGGAATGAATGCGAAAAGCAGCAAACCACGAACATTTACGGAATGCCCGACGCTATACCCAGCAACTTGGATCGACCTCCAAAAACGCCTCCACATTTTTGTGGAAGATATTACCGGGTGGAGAACCATCAACGGCATGACCGCAGTTGGCCTGATTGAGATGGACAACATCCCAGAGCGATCACTGTGGGCCGTTCGCTGTTCATGCGGTAGATACGAAGTACGGCAATACAAGGACATCAGACGGAAGTGCAGGAAAGGAAAGCCTGATTTTTGTGACTACTGCTTCAAGAAGTGGCTTGATGAGCATGGACCTGGCGCGACCTTTGATGAAACGTTCAAGGCGCCGAACGCAAAGTAGACATCAAACCCGCCGCCTATCCTGCCGGAAGGCGACAAACACGGCGCTATCGGCGCTGTAATCGAAAGGAATTGAAATGAACCGTGGAGATATTAAGTTGATCATTGATCACTGCATAGCGTATGACATGCCTGCCACCGCGAACTTAATTGAAGACCTAGCAGAGCAACTCGCCGCGTCACAGGCCCGTGAAGAATCCTATCGTGCCGAGGTGGTAAAGCTGTCGGGGGAACTCGCCGAAGACAAGGTGATCGAGGCGGAGGAATGACATTCTGTTCCCGCTGCGGCTGCCTGATCGGCAATAACCACCGCCCGCCGGGCGGCTGGCAGATCGAGGACGGCAGCATCATCTGCCAGAGCTGCGCAGCCAAAGACTTGCAGCGGATTGCTGCCGAGCTTAAACGCCTCAAGGAATCATTATGTTCCTCACCCGCGAAGAGCTGATCGAACTCAGCGGCGGCCGGCGACCGTCATCAATCTGCGCCTGGCTCGACGGCGAAGGCATCCGCTACGCCCTCGGCAGGGATCGCTGGCCGCGCGTGCTGCGCTCGGTTATCCTTGTCCGACTCGGCAACGCCACCCAGGCCAACCATGAGCCGAGATTGCATCTAGCATGAGACAATCCAAGAAACCGACACGATACCGTCAATGGCTGCGCGTCATCTGGAAGGCAAACAGGAACCCGCTCGGCTCGGTGAAGTATCCACATCCATGCCTGAAGGCTTTCAACTACACGCCGCCGCCGGGGTGCTGCTATGGCAAATCCGAGCAATAGCCGCCTCCCGGTGCGCATGCACCTCAAAAATGGCCGCTACTACTACGTTCACCGCAACAGATGGGTCAGCCTCTCGCGCGACTACCACGACGCCCTGGTCGAATACGCCCGGCTCATGCGCCCGGCAACCGGCGGCATGCAAGCCCTGCTCGACCGCTTCCTCGAAGACATCCGCCCGCGCGCCGCAAAATCCACCGTCCGCACCTACGCCTGCGCCATTGAAAAATTGCGGCCCGCCTTCGTCGAATTCTCGCCCGAACAAGTCAAGCCCGTGCACATCGCCCAGGTGCTCGACCACCACCGCGCCACGCCGGCAATGGCCAACGTCATGCGCAACGTCCTCAAACAGTCATTCGCCCTCGCCGTGCGCACCGGCCTCGCCGAGACCAACCCCGTGCGCGACGTCCAGCCATTCAGGGAAAAGAAGCGCGACCGCTACCTGACCGCCGCCGAATACAACGCCATTCACGACAAAGCCACGCCCACCCTCGCCGCCATCATGGACATCTGCCTGATCACCGGCCAGCGCATCGGCGACGTGCTGAAAATCCGCCACGCCGACATCAGCCCCGACGGCCTCTACTTCAAGCAACAAAAAACCGGCAACCGCCTGCGCGTCGAAATGTCCGACGACCTGCGCCGCGCCATCGACACCGCCCGCGCTCTGCACACCAGCCTGCGCGGCCTGCACCTGTTCCACACCCGCCAGGGCAAACCCTTCGCCTACTGGACCATCCGTACATTATGGGCGCGTGCCACCGCAGCCGCAGGCATCGAGGATGCGCACATTCACGATATCCGGGCCAAAGCCGCCACCGACGCCAAAGCCCAGGGAATCGACGGCAAAGCCCTGCTCGGACACACCACCGACACCTCGCATAATCGCTACGTCAGATCGAAGGAAGTACCGACCGTGCGGCCGCTAAAAGTCAGCAAAGCATAGAAACAAACAGGAAAGCATAGAAAGAATGCCCCGCAAACCCAATGAAACCGTGTGTCGCATTTATGGCATCAGTATGCTATAGATCAGCACATAAACCATTGATAAAACAAGAAATACAGGGTATTTGCTTCTATGAAAAAACCGTTAATTTCGGCGGTTTTTCTAACGCAGTGGGGCGGGTCTTGGCGGGTGGCTTAGAAGCGGTTTATGCGAATCATAAGCGACCACCAGGCGGCGAGGCAGCGCTGCTGCGCCTGCCACAGCATGACCAGCGGCGGGTGATCTTCGCGCCAGCGGGCGAGATCGACGATTTCCGCGGTCATGCAAACAACCTTTCCTGCCGGTAAGCGTTCTCGATGCGCTGGCAGGCGATGTCAAAGTATTTCGGCTCGCGCTCGATGCCATAGAAGGTCTTGCCGAGGTTGGCGCAGGCGACTCCGGTGGTGCCGCTGCCCATGAACGGGTCGGCTACGGTCGACGTGGTTTTGGGGGCCAATTTCAAACACCACTCGATAAGCCTCACCGGCTTCTGTGTCGGATGGTTTCGCTCGCCGTCGCATAACGATGCCAGCCCGTTATTGCACTGCGTAAATTTCTTTACAGCCACGCCTGAAAGGTTTGTCCATGCGATTTCGCCGTCAGAGTAAGACGGCATGGAATTGAGCTTGTCCCAAAACAGCCAACGGCAACCACGCGGCAAAACGTCAGCAAAGTAGTTGCCGCCCCATATGATCGCCGCATTTGCCGCGCAAACCACAGCGGACAATTGTTCCGGCGTCGGCCTTTCATCGTCCCATCCGCCATCGTATTGTTTCGGCCTTCTGAGATAACGCCCGGTGGCGTCAGTTCCGCCGACTGCCGCGCCTTTGTCAGCACCAATCCCATACGGCGGATCAGTCAGCACCAGATCAACCTTCGGCAAGGTCGGCAGGATTTCTCGGCAGTCGCCCAGGTAGAGCGTGGCGTTGCCGATGGTTTCGATTCTTGGCGATGTCATCGTTCGCCCAGCCACCAGAACAGGCCGACCATCGCCAGGGCCACGGCGACTAGGATGCCGACCGAGGTCAGCACGTCATAGAAGGTGGCGACGTAGATCATTTTGCGCTGATCATGTCGGTCTTGCGCTGCGAGCTGAAGCTGGTGCCAAGGTAATATCCTGAGATTGCGCCCAATACCAGCGATATGATCGACGAGACGACCATCGCCTTGATTTCCATTGTCCAGTTGGATCCGAATATCACTGCGCCGACGACCATGTAAACCAGTGGCAGCATGGATGCCGAGATGATGAAGGCCGGCGACTTGAAAACACTGGCACCGGCCGTCTGGAACTCCACGTCGGCTTTGCGCGCACCGGCGATGCCACCGCCGCCGGTTTCGCCGGTCAGCGTGTACCACTGCGCCTCGACGGCCTGCGCGTAATTGCTGGCTAGCTCGGGGTCGGACTGGATCGCGGCGACCGCGCCTTCGGCCGTCGGCTGATCTGTCACCGCTTTTGCGATCTCGACCGCGATCTCCGCCGCCTTGGCGTTCTTCTCGGCCTGCTCGCCGTGGCCGAAGAGGCGGATCAGGGCTGGCGCGGCTTGAACCAGCGCAGGAATCGCTGCCATGATGAAAGGGGCCATGTCGTTTGCTCCGGTTGGGGTGGGGTTGGGGCTGGCTTCGGGAAAGGGCGCGGCGCTCTGGCCGCCTCCCTTCGTCATCTTGTCGAGGAAGGAAAGGCAGGTGGCCATCGACTTGGTCGGCTGGCCGTAGGGACTGCCGGGCAGCGAGGCCCACTCACGGTTGCAGCGCTCCAGGGCGGTCGTCCAGTCGCCCTCAAGGACGGCAGGCAATGCCCGGCGCCGCTCGATCAGGTAGAGCGCGGCGCGGTCCTGGTTGGCGGCGGTGAAGTCCGGGAGGTCAAGCGCCTTCTTGCATTCGTCCCAGGTGCGGCTGAGAAACTGATACGCGCCGGCTGCCGTCGAGGTGATCGGCTTGCCGCCCAGGGTGCGGGTGATGGCGATGCGCGGGTGGTCTTCCAGCGAGTCGACGATGCCGCCGCCGAACAGCGTCTGATAGCCCGCCCCTTCGGTGTAGCGGATCAGCGCCAGGAATGCCTGGACGTTCGGATTTCTCAGGGTGACATCGTAGTGCGTCATTTAATGTGTTCCTTTGCCCAGGCGACCACCGCCCACACGGCTGCCGCCATGCTGGCGAGGATGGGAATCAGTATCTTGCTGCCCTTCCACAAGCTGACCAGTTCTTCGAGCGCCGGGCGGATGGTGTCCGATTCGGCCATGTGGCTGGTGATCTTGCGGTCGATTTCCAGCAACAGCCGGTCTTGCGAGTCCATTCGCCTGTGCAGGTTGGCGATCAAGTCGTGGTCGGTCATGCTTATTCCCTTCTCGCCTATGTTGGCGGGATGTTTTTCAAAATCAGACATCGGCAGTCAGGCGGACGACGTTCGTGCCGTCGGCCATGACTTTCGCCGCCTTGCCGGTGGCGATGGTGATGCCGGTGCCGGTTGCGCCGATGATCCGCACGCTCTGCGCGTTGCCATTGATCACCCACCACTGGCGCGGGAACGTGACCGGCACGATCAGGTCACGGGTGGTGGTGATCGTTCCCGACGACACCTTGATCACGTCGACCTCGGCTTCGGGCGAGGTCAACGTGTAGTTCGCATCGCTCGGAAATGCCTTGGTCAGCATCCGCGTCTGCTGGCCGAAGTTGAGGAATCGGTCGTCGTACCAGGTGGTTATCGAGGTCGTTCCGGTCACGGCCCGCCCGATCCGCCAGTAGCCAGGCGTGTAGGCGGTGGTGTTTTTCGTCACGGCCCCGGTCGACGGGTTGGCTTCGATGTAATTTGTGGTCGAGGCGGTCAAGGCCAGGGTGCCGTCGGCAATGGTCGTCACCACGCCATTGACAGAAATTTTTCCGCCGTGATAGCCGAGCGTCAGGCCGGTGGTCGTGGCGTACTTTTTCGCATAGATGGCGACCGGCGCGGCAGCGTCAAAAAGCGCGTTCGCCTTTGTGGCCTGGTCGCCTTGTCCGATGGCGATGGTGCCGAATGGGGTGCTTGAATCGCTCATGGTTGGCCTTATGGATTAGGGAATGATGTGGGCGGCGTGAATGTTGACGAGTAGCGCGCCGCTTTGGTGATCCGTTGCTGGTCTGCGTAGCCAGAAAAGAAAGCGCTCGTCATGTTGAAGGTGGACACGCCGAACACCGGGCGAGCGGCAGATATTGAATAATTGTTTGTGTCGGTATAATTCGACCCAATCTGGACGCCCTTGACGAATATCTTTGACACGCCGCTTTGCCGAACGAGCGCGTAGTGCGAAAATTCCGTGGTAAGTAACCCGTGGCTTCCGCTGATTGCAACGACGCCTGACACGTAATAAACGATCTGCCCCGCCGAGCTAAGGTAAAGAAGCGGATAGGCGCCATTTGTTCCGTAAGGCCTGAAGTCGAACAACGACATGTCTAGGCTTACCGACGATGGCCTGATAAATCCCTCGATGGTAAAGTCGCCTGTTCCAAGTGCGAAGGCTGCCGAGCCGTCCAGGTAGTAGTACCCGGTGGCGCCGTCGAAAGAGGCTGAATACCCCCCCTCGTTTGACTGAGTGGAACTCCTTGACACGCCACCGACCAGCGTGACCGAATGCCCCATGAAATCGGTAAGTCCGGTGTCGTTCATGTTTTGCAGAAGAACAACCTGATCGCCGAACGGATCGAGCGACAAATAACGGTAGATCGATGCGCGCAGCGCAAAGCCGGCACCAACAACGGGCGAAACCTGCCGAGCCTCGACGTAAAGCGTTTCCTGATTGGCACCGAAGTCTGTGATCTGTTCGGCGCTTGTGTACTCGACTTCAAGTGCAGGCAAACTGGAAAACGTGCGCTTTACTGTCGAATAATCGGCGTTGTATAGCGTCACCTCATAAGACTCGGATGTCTCGCCAATCGGCACGGAAACCCCGGCGAACAGTTCGGTCGGAGTCCTTGTGCGCCTGCTTGCAAGCAATGACCAATCGAGCGACAGCGGATCACGCGACCCGCACAAATCAACCGGCTGGAGCGGCTTGAGATTGACGGCGCCGTAGGTTTCGCTGATTGCAGCCGCCGAATCAAGACCGGCCCCCTGCGTAATTGGCTTATACAGCCGGGCGCTTCCGATGGCATTGACCGGCAACCCGAAAAATTTTATCGCCGCCTCATCGAGCATGATCAACAAGTCGCCGTCCTGATGCAGCGCGGCGGCATCTTTAGTTCCGTACAGGCAGCGCAGGAAGTCATGCAGGCGATATGTTCCGGTCAGGTCGACCGCCGTCTTGAATGCGACAATTTCCCATCGTCCTTCTGCGCCATAGGCGGCCAGGTTGGCATGCGCGTACAGTTGTTCCTCGGTCACGCTGGCCGGTATGTGGCCGGAATACCTGGGCGTCACGGTCAAAACAGACCCGTTGTCCAGGCTGAATCCGTGGTGCGAAGAAAGCGCCGCGCCGGTGTAAAAAACACGGGCGCGGTCGTTCGTTCCGGCGCACGCCGCATAGGTACTCCCCTGGTCATCAGAGCGTAGCAGCGCCGCGCCAGGCCAGCCGCTTGAAATTCCGGTCAGCGCAACGGCCATGCCGGCAACGTCCTGCTCGGAACGAATGCGCGGAATGTCCAGCAAATAACCTTCCGTGGCACCCTTGAGGGGAACCAGCGACTGGCCGATGGTGATTGATTCCTGCGCCGAAGCGGTCGACGTGTAGGTTTGCGCTGTGCTTGGCACGCCCGCGCAGACGAAGCGGCCATCCGGCAAGGTTTCGCCACGGATCAGCCGTAATTCGTGCGACTGCCCGCGATGCTCGACCGTCACTACATCCGGTGGCTCGAGTTCGCTCCAGGTCGGAGGAAGCGTGAACGGGCCGAACGATGTTCGCTCCAGCCAATCCTTGGAATTCAGAATGTCGGCGCACCGCGCCGCCTCTTCGGCCGTCATCACGATAGACAGATCGACGGCGCGCTGGTTGGTACTGGCGGTGTCAGGCCGCGATGCAGACTGCTCCGCCACGTCGTATTCGCGGGCGGGGTCAAGATACCTTACCGTGACCCTGAACGGGATTTGCGTATCCATCTCGCGGCTCATCGGGAGAAGGACGGCGGCTGCATCGTTGCCAGACACGGCGCCAAGGTCTTGCTCTGGTATGGTCGCCAGCGCCGCGCCGCCACGCGATACAAAGCGAAGTTTATAACCCGACGGCGCAACGTCAAAAGGATAAGCGGCCTGTAGCATCTCTAGCGAATTGCGCGACGAGCCGGGTCCGCCGATCCTGAAGCCGCGCACAGCCGAATCGGTCAGGTCATCCAGGCTCAAATCGGACGAATCAATGCCGGATAGCGCACACTCGCTGGTTACGACATCGCGCAGGCCAATTGACTGCGCCGGAACCGTCAGGTAATTGGTAATGACCTTGTTCTTTTTTGACGTGACTGCGAATTCCCATTCGCACCGGCGCCATATTTGCCCGTCCGCCATGAACCATCTGTTTTGGTCGAACTCGCCACCCGAATAATCCGGGTCGCCAGAGCTGGCATAGAATTGCGTGTAATTAACGTCACCATTTACCCAGCGATATACTCCCCACTGTGTCCACACGACAATTTCAAAATCAGACAAAACGTGCATCCCGCCAGCCACTGCACCAACTCCCGAGATGCTGAAAGTGATGGTCGAATCGGTGGCCAGTGTCAGTTTGTCCAGCTTCCTTATATACACCGTTGATGAGGTGCTTGCCGCATCAAGAAGATAGAGCCAGCTATCCGTGTACCCAAGGGCGCGGCACAGGTAATTGGCAGCACTTGAAACCACCACGTCGGCCGATATAAGCAGCACAGGCGCGGCAGTCGAACCGCCCGTCATGTCCGATCCGCATAGAAAGACTTTGTTATTCTCGATTGCGGCGCACGACGCATAGCCATTGCCAAAGGTGCCATCAGGCGCGGCCAGCGTCTCCCAGCCAACCGCCCCATTTGCATAAAAGCGCGCAAACTGCCTGTACGGCGCAGCGTCTTCGAGCTTTATCTGGAACATGCCGTCAACGTCCGACTGCGTGACGAGCGGGATGCGCGACGGCCATCCAGACCCGGCATAGGCTTCGACCGATCCGGTGAGTTCCTTGGTGCCGTTTTTATAAACCACCCAGCATTCGTGCATCACAACGGCATTGGTGATGTGATCCTGAACAAACCCGGTGACGAACGTGCGGTCGGTCAAAAACCGGACATAGGCGGCGGTGAATTCGTCTGCCTCTCCCTGCCTCGGGTTGATAACCTCTCCGACAACCGTGTTGACTTCGGTCGCATAGCCGCACACAAGCTCTGCCTTTACCTGCGCCATTGCCAGAGAACGACTGTATGGCTCAAGGTCTAGGTCATGGATTACTATGTAGCACCGACCAGGGAACCCGGACACCGAATCGACGCCCTTGTCTGCCTGCCAACGCGGATTTGGCGTCTGGTCGTCGGCGCCAGAATAGAAATCGAACTGAACACCTTCTGAATTCGACGCGACGACTGAATCTATATTGGTCGAGCCGGCGTCATATACCAGGTTTGAACCGATCCACAAGCGGCGCAGGCCAACGGTTTGCGCAGGGTCGGTGACACGCAGCAGCGACACGGCGAAAGTTGCGTAATAGCGCGACGTTTCGTATGTGGCTCCACCCCCGCCGCCCTTTCCGCCCTGCTCTTCACTGGTGATGACTTCGTGGTACTTGTCACCCTCCAGCCATATGACGTTTCCCATCACCGGGACGGTTCCATAAGCGCGGCCCAGCGGGGCGCCGAGCGTGGACGTCTGGAATGAAAGATCATCGAGGCGCGGACCGACAACGGTCGGGCCTTTTGGCGGGTCTATCAGACCGCCAAGCGCACCGCCGATAGCCGCCCCGAGCGCGACATTGCCGCCAGCAAAAAACCCGACGACCGCCCCGACTGCGGTGCCGACGATCTGGCCGACTGATTTACTCGCCATTATTCATTTCCATTAGTCGATAAACGCGCACCACGCGGCGCTTCCATTCGGCGTCGAAGTCGTGTTCGCAGACCTTTCTGGCAACCGCCCACGCATGAATCAAGGTTTTTCCGGCAACGATGCCAAGGTGTGCAGGCGCTTTGTCTGCCTCGAATTTCATCAGGACGAAATCACCCTGCTGCGGCGCGGTGCGGACTCGAACCAATGCCGGCTGCGCATCCAGCGCGGCCTCTAGCAACCCGTCGAGCGGGCGGCGGCCGTAGCCAGATTGTTCAATTACAGGCTGGCCTAAAGATGCGCAGACATGAGCCAACAAGCCTGCACAATCCAGCCCGGAACCGACTGATCGACCTTGATGCCTGAATGGTGTGCCGAGCGCTAGCCGGGCAGCGTTGACGACTTCGGCCGGCGTCACGGGGTTGCCCCGCCGATAGCGCGGTAGGTCGAACCCACCGGCACATGAAGGTCGCCAGCGAATCGAGGCACGTTGTTATGGCGCTGGCAATCGATAATTCTCTTGCGGCAGCCCGGAACGGCTGAGTACGTGACGCCTGGCAAAATCGGATAATACGGGGGGTCGTAAAGCGTAAAGACACCCCCCGAAAAGTCGCGTATTTTTAGCGCCCGCAATCCGGCATTGTCGCCCGACGTGAAAGCCACCCATCCCCATCCAAAATGATCTGCGGCTTCTGATCTGCTGCTGTCGGTGAATTGCAACGATGAACCGACCGACGTGACCGCGCCGGTGACGGTAATCGCCGCGATATTAACTTTGCATCCACCGTATTCCTGGCCGCCGAATTCGTTAGGACATTGAGCCGAATGCGTCCAGCCGACCGTCTGGTTAAGTTTGTCGACGATGCTCATATCCTCTATGGTGAAGCGATCGTCGTTGAGCGTTGTTTTGCCGAGCGTTGATTTCATAATTTGCTCGTCGTCTTCCACCGGATTCAAAAAATCGGTAGCGAACAGGAAACACTCGGCCCCGTCGAACAGGCCAGATGCGATCTGAGAACGGGTCACGCCGCCCGCCACGATGAATCCTTCCAGATCAATGGCAGAAGCCGAGAGCGAGGTTTCGACGACGACACTTGAAAAGTCGTAGCCGGATGCCGACTGATAGACCGTCGCATTGCTCATGGTAAGGTCGAGCGGATAGGCAGCAAGGCGGAAGGTCGTGCCGTTTGCGCACACGATGCGCAAACACTTGACCATCGTTTCATAGGGCGCGACGGTGGCTTTCATGGGTTGAGCAGCTCGATCAGCGACGCCTCGGCGCTGCGGTGGTTCGGGTGTTCCTGGCCGATGGGCAGCGAGGAATCGAAGCGGACCGGGAAGTCGAACTCGAAACCGGCGCTCGGCACTTCGCCGGTCTGCGGGCGGGTGTGCACCACGCCGCCGCTGGCGTAGGACGAATAGGCGCTCGAATTGATCGCCACCGTGATGTGGGTGGCGTCGGTGGCGGTGATCAGGGCGCGCTGGCCGTTGATCTGGGTCATGCCGTTGACCCCGCTGATGTGCACCGCCATGCCGGTCGTGAATGAATGAGCGCCGACCGTCAGCACCGCCGGATTGCTCTGGCCGATGCTGCTGATCGAGGCGGTCACATCGGCGGCGAAGGTGACGAGGCCGGTGGTGGTATCGACCGACCAGTCGGCGCTGCGGATCGCCGTCGACCCGATACCGACCAGCACCGTGCCGGCAACCGGCTTCTTGATGACGCGGTACGGGTAGCCGGTGGCGCCGGCGGTGCCGTTCGTGCCATATTGCTTGATCAACTGGTAGACGCCGGCCGAAACCAGCAGCAAGGGCTGGTCGAAGGCGGTCGGCGTGCCGATGACGCCGTTGCTGCTCCACTCGTCGAAGCAGCGGGCTCGGAACCCGGCAAAGCGACCGTGGGCGCGCTGGTAGGTGGCGAGCAGGGTGGTACGCAGGTCGTCGCGGGTCAGCAGGTAGGAGAGGTCGAAGCGGCGCACCGGGAACGGGTGCGTGAGGCTGCGGTATTCCTGCCCGCCCGAGGTCGTCACCACGTTGACCTCGAAATCCTCGGCCCAGGTGCTGCCGTAACGGATCAGGTCGGAAATGCGTTCTTCGAGGAAATCAGCCATAGCGGCGGGCTCCGTTTTGCAGCGCCAGCACCGAGCGACCGCCCGAAGCGACCGCGCGCTTGACCTGCGCCGGCTCGGCCTGGCCGTAGAAATTGAGCGTCTGGTGCAGGCTGCCGCCACCGCCGCCCTGCATGTGCACCGGAATGCGCCGGCCATCCGGCAGCGGCACGTAGGCTTCCGGCGTGCGGCCCTCGCCGAACATGGCGAGCTGCGGCGAATTGGCGATGCCACCCATCGCGTATTTGTGCAGCGGCACCGCGCCGGCACTGGTCATGATGCCGCCCTTCTCAAAGCTGAACAGGCCGGACAGCCAGTCCAGCCCCTTGCCAGCCAGCCCGCTGAGATTGCCGGTCTTGTCAAGGTCGCCGAACAGCAGTTTGCCGAGCTGCGCGGCGGCAGCCTGGGCGATCATCTTCTGCAGCGTCTGGGCGAAAGTTTCGGCGATGGACTGGATGCCGCCCTTGGTCGGGTCGATGAAGAAGTCGGCCATCGCGTCCTGCATGTTTTTCGCGGCCTGCTTGGCGAACTCGCCCATTTCGTCGAGTTTCTTGATTGCATCCTCGGCATCGGCCTTTTCCTGCTTTTTGGTGTCGACCTTGATGAGGCTGTCGGAGAGTTTGCCGCGCAGCTCAAGCTCCTGCTCTAGGTAAGCGATTTGCGCTTCCGTCGCGCCGTTTTCCTTGGCGATGGCGATGGCGTCGGCCAGGCGCGCCTGCTCGACGACGCTGATCTGGCTTTCGGTCAGGCCGTAAAGTTCGGCGGCGCGCCCTGCAGTAGCGATCTGCTCAAGCATCGCCTGGTTGCTCTTGACGTTGCTTTCTTCCTGCTTGGCCATCGCGTCGGCAAATTCCTTTTGCTTGACGAGTTCCTTTTCGAGGACGGCCAGGCTATCCAGGCGGGCGAAGATGGTGTCGCGCTGCGCCGCCGTCGCCTTCAGCGTTCCGGCTTCGAGCTGGTAGCGCACCTTGACCGCCTGCACCTCGGCGGCGGTCATCTTGTCGGTGCTTTCGGCGTCGGCGGACTTCAGCGCGATCTGCTCGTCGAGCGACTGAATCAGGCGCAGGGCTTCGTCGGCCTGGGCCTTGGCGCCGCCGGTTTTGCCCTTGCCGTCGCCGGTAGGGGTACGAACGACTGGTTTTGTTCCGCCCGTCTTTGCTGGCTCGTCAGCTTTGGTTTTGAGCTTGTCGAGCGTGCTGTAGTAGCTTATTTCCTGCTGTAGCCGGCGCAGGCGCTCATCGTCGCCCTTTTCGCCACGGCCGATGCTGAGGCGGTCTTCCAGTTTGCTGGCCTCGACATTCAGCGCAGCAAGGCTTTCGGTTGGCGTCTTGAAGTTGAACGATTTGCCAGCGCCATAGCGCAGGAAGGCGTCGAGCAGGCCGTCGCTATTCTTGATGGCGACCAGCAGTTCATTTGAAAACTCGATCAGCGACGGCAGCATCAAGCTGGTGATAGATCGCGCGGCGGCGCCGGATACTACAGAAAGCCGGTCGAGGTTGTCGTTGAATTCGGCGGCCTGTTTTGACAGGTCGGTTCCGATGATCGCGCCAAGCTGTTCGGCCTCCTTGCGCATCTTGGCCAGGCCATCGGCGCCGCCGTTGAGCACCGGCACCAGTTTGGCGCCCGTCTTGCCGAATGTATCGACGGCCAGCGCCGTCTTTCCCGCGCCGTCTTCCAGTTGCGCGAACGAATCTGCAACTTCAGCGAAGACCTGGTCGGCGCTTTTCAGCTTTCCGCTGGAATCCGTGACCTTGACGCCGAGGTCTGCGAACAGCGCGGCGGCTTCCTTGCTGCCGCTGGCCGCCTCTTGCATCTTGACGCTGAGCTTGGTCAGCGCCATCGTCATGTCTTCGGCTTCAATGCCGTTCAGTTTGCCGGCGAAGTTGAGCGCGCTAAGGTCCTCGGCGGATATGCCCAGGCGTTCGACCGAATCATTGAGCTTGTCGAGGTCGTCGATGGCCGCCTTGACCGTTGCGCCGACCGATACCCCGCCGAGCAAGCCGGCCAGCCCACCGGCCGTGCCGAGGAAGGAGAACGAGTTGCGCAGCCCTTCGGCGGCGCCGGACAGCGACGCCAGCCCGCGCCTGGCCGAATTGATGGCGGCGCCGGTTTCGTCCTTTGCGGTGATGACGATCTGCGTTTTTTCTGCCATTTATCCGACCGTTGCCGCCCAGGCCAGGGCGTCCATTTCCTGTTTTTCGGGTGGCGGCTGCGGGATGTTTTCCCACGGCTGCCACTGCCAGATCAAAAACCACTCGCCGAACTCGGCGGCGGTCATGCTGCGTTCAAGTTCGCCGACCGTCTTGCCGAGCCGGGCGGCCAGGGTGAATAAAAAGCGGCGCTCGGGCGCCGCGCTCAGTTTTTTTCGATGACCTCGGCGTCGAGGCCGGACAAGCGGCCGGCAACGGTGAACAGCTCCAGCGCGGCGGTGAAGTTGACCCCGCCGAACGCTTCCCACTCGGCCTCGCCGAGCAGCGGCTGGCCGTCGTCGCCGACCACTGCCACCGCCAGCATCTTGCCGATGTGGGTATAGCTCTTGCCGTCTTCGCGCATGTCGGCGAACAGGCCGAGGCGTTCGCCGAGCAGCAGGCCGCGCACGATGACATCGCCGCCAAGCGCCGGCACCGCCACGGTTTCCCGCGGCAGTTCAGGCTTGACCAGGTCGGATCGGTTGAGCGCCATCGCTTAGGACGAGTACGCTTTCGGGCCGCCGAGCGAGGTGAACACAACGCTGGTCTTGATCAGGTCCTGCGCCGACCCGGTAGGCGACAGCGAACAGCCGACATAGCCGTTAAATACGAACTTCTGGCTGTTCGAGAAGCTGAACAGGATGGCGCGCTGCGCCTGGGCGTCGGAGGCTGACTTCAGCGCGACCAGGCCGGCGTCGGACGGGTCCCAGAAGGACTCGAAGTTGTAGGTGCTGGGGTTGCCGAGGCCGGGAATCTGCGTCTTGATCGAGTCGTGGATGGTGGTCGTATCGACGAAATCGAAGTCGCCGCCGCTGGCGTTGATGTTGGTCAGCGTGGCCAGCGTGGTGCCGAAGGTGATTTTCTGCGCGGTGCCGGAAACGAAGGTGGCGTAGTTGGTGGTGTCTTCGCCTTCGAGCGAGAAGCTGTCGGTGGCGACGGCAGACACGCGCATGACGCGGTAATTGAGCTGGTACATGCCCTGGACGGACAGCAGCACGTAGTCGCCGTTGCTGTAGCCGTGGGCCGTGGAAGACACGACGCCGGGCGACGCCTTGGTGATCGCGGTGATGGTCTTGGTCGCGGCAAGGGCGGACTGTACGGAAACCGCCACATTGCTCCATTTGGTGATGACTGCCATTTCGTTCTCCTAAAGAGGTGTTCCGGGCGTGCCGGTGGCGGTGAGGTAGGTGACAACAAACGTAATTTCTATAAAACCAACGGGCTTTTCTAAGCGCTCTTCAAAATCAGAATCAGTGCTTTTGTATTCGTTGCGGTACGAAAATCCCGCCATTGCCGTTTCAACTTCAGCGGCAATCGTGTCCAAAACGTCGTCGACCGTGGCTGACTGCTTGGCATATCCGGTGACGATAAGATTTAGATGGCGCTCAACAAGGTTCCCGATGGTTCCAGGAACGGCCTCTTCATTCGGCGTTTTGATCAGCAGGCAGGGCAGCGATTCCTGCGGCACCATGCGGCTCTGGAAGACGCGCGAGCCGGTGGTAGTCAGGCCGGTGAGCAACGTGGCGGCTGCTTCGCGGATGGTCTGGCGGGCGTGGGCCATTTACACGGCCTCCAGGCGACAGCGCGACATGCCGGTGCCGTCGGGCTCGATGATGGTGACGGTATAACTGGTGCCGTTGATGACCAGCGTATTGCCGCGCGTGATGCCGGCGCTGGAAGCACAGGTGAACACCGGGCCGGACCCGGCGATCATGTCGAAACTTTGCGCGTAGGCGGAATCGAAGATGCCGGCCACGGCGACGCCGGACTTCGTGGCGGCGGCCCCGAAGTCGACGAAGAACGGGGCGCGGTCTTCGACAAAGGCCATCAGCTTGCCTTGGCCTTGCGGGTTTTCGGCGCTTTTGGCGCGTCGACCCCAGGGCCAGAATCTGCCTCTATGGTCGCAGCATCTTCCGGCGACGCGGTAACGGGCTCTGCCCGCTTGAGCGCGATCACATAGGCAGCATCGACCGGCGGCAGGTCGACAATGCTGCCGACCGGCGCTGGCTGGCCGCCGAACATGAAGGACTTGAGGACAATGACTTCCATCGGGTTTCCTTTCGGAGATTGCCGGGCAGCTTGTGGCCGCCCGGCAAGTCCATCAGGTGATGGTGCCGATCACCGAGAAGGCGCCCGGCACACGCACACCCACGTCGCAGGTGTAGAAGGCGCGGATGCCGGTGATGCCGGCGGCGAAGCTGGCATACGGATTGACGTCGACCTCGAGGACGCCCCATTCAGCCAGAATGGCTTGGGAAAAGTCGCCGAAGATGGCCGTCGCAGCCGTCATCGAGTTGGTGGTATGGGCCTGGTAGCCTTCGACCATGCCGTCGTTGATGTTGCCCTTCCACAGCGTGACCGAATCCGTCGATGCCACACGCACGCGCTGCGAGAGCAGGCCGGCGACAGCCGGGGTCGTCACGTAGCGGCAGTTGGCGTTCAGCGCGTTGGCGCCGGCAACATCGGTCTGCGCTTCGATCAGGCCGGCGAGGCCGAGCGTAGTGCCGGTAACGGCGCCGACCGAGGCGGTGCCGACGATGCCCTGCGGCTGCTCGGTGCCGGTGCCGACCAGAATGGCGGTGTCGATGGCGACGGCCAGTTGCGCGGCCAGGTCTTCCATGACGAAGGCGTCGGCGTCCGGGGTCGATTGCAGCATGAGCTGGCGGGTCACTTCGGTGTAGGCGCCGAGGTTGTTCGGGCGGAGCTGCAACAGGCCGATGGTCTGTTGCGACTCGGTGATCGCCGTCGATTCAGAGGCCAGCCAGTAGGCGGTGGCACCGGCGGTCTGCCTGGTGATGTCGGCGTTGCCGACCAGCCCGGATAGGCGGCGGACGCCAAGCTGTTCGGCCAGCATGCGGTTGCGCAGCAGGCCGATGAAGTCTTGCGGGCGCAGGTTGGTGGCCACCATGTTGCCGCCGTTGGCGGCCGTGGCGACCAGCATGTCGCGTTGCTGGACTTCCAGCGGGATGAAGAAGCCGCGGCCGGAACCGGCGCGCTCGACGCCCATGCCGCGAATCTTGTCGGCGATGGCCTTGGAGGCTTCGCGCTCGAGTCCGGCATTCGACCAGTCGCCTTCGGTCATCGCGCGGATCGCTTTCAGCACCGAGAAGCGCTTGGCTTCCTGGGCGTTCATGCCGATGTTCATGTCGACCTTCTTCGACTGCTTGCCGATGTGGGCAAGCAGGTCGGCGGTGAAGGCTTCGGCCGGCTGGCCGCTGCGGATCGCGGCGTCGGCCAGTTGGCGGACTTCGCTGTAATCCTTGAACTGCTCGGCGAGCGCGAGAATATCGACGCTGCGCTTGTTGGCCTTGTCGGCTGCGGCCTTTTCAATGGCGGCGACGTCGACGGGCGGCTTGTTGTCTTGTTCGGACATGATGCGGGTCTCCTTAGGAGGGTCTTGGGGGGCGGGTTCGGATGCCAGGCTGCGGCCCAGGCCGGTGCTGCTATCGGCCGGGACGGTGACGAGCGAGTTTTCGAGAATTCGCCATTTCTTGACGAGATATGTCGCCTTCTCTTCGCTGCGCTCAAATTGACCGGCGGCGGCATCCAGCGCACGCCGGAAGGCAGCCACGTCGCCCGGCTTGTCCGCGTTACAGCGCGTCAAGGTCCGCTCGAACAGTTGGCCGTCCAGGGTTCTTTCGATCTTTTCGCCAGACTTGGCCGTCGATTGCTCGACGACCTGCTGGATTTCGTAGCCGGTGGAGGTCTTGGTCAGATGGCCGCCCTGCACCAGCTTGATGGTCTTGCCATCGTCTGCAGCCCAGGCCAGCCTGACGCTGCCGCGCACCTTGCTGCCGTCGGCGCGCACGCTGCCCGGCACATGATGGCCGCGCAAGGCGTCCCAGTCGTGGTTAAAGAGGATCGGTCCGCCGTCATTGACGCGGGCCAGATCGACGGCCGCCGGCGTGCATTCCAGCACCTCGACGCCCCACCAGCGCTCATAGGGCTGGTCGGAGGCGAAGGACATGTCGACGACCAGGTCGTCGCCTTCCTTGAACTCCGGGGCGCGGGCGGCGGCAAAGCGTAATTCGCGGGTCAAACTCATGGGAAAGCCTCCATGAGTGACGTTTTACCGGCGCCTGCCGAAACTTTTAAGGCACGGGATTTCGCCGGCTAAAGCGCGTGGCAGAGCAGCAGGGCTTCTTCTTCTTCGACCGCCCGGCGCTGCGGCTCGATGATCGGGCGCGGGTCGTAGAAGGCGAGGCGCGGGCGGCGCTTTTTCTTTGGCTCGCGGCCGTAGAGGAAGCCGCCGGCGACCAGAGGAAGCTGGTTGTCCTGCTGTTCCTCGTCGGATTGCGCGAACCATACCGGCGGGAAATAGCCGGCGGCGAACCAGGCTTCGAACCAGCCGGCGTCACCCGCCATCGAGAATCGCGCCGGTGCGGTTGTTCTCGGCGTCAAAGCTGCCGAGGATGCGGTCGGTGGTGCCGTCGACCCCCTTGAAGGTGATGGTGCTGCCGGCCCTGGACGATGTGCCGGCCAGCGCGGCGGCCATGATGCGGACCATCTCTTCAAAGCTGTAGCCGGCTTCGACGGTGTATTGGTGCACGGCGGCGGCCAGGGCGTTGTAATCGACGCCACCGGAGGAAGCCAGGCCAAGCGCCTTGCCGGCGCTGCCGTCTGACTGGTGGTTGGCAAGAAGCGCATTCCAGACGGCGGCGGCGATGCTGGCCGGGGTCAGTTCGCCGGTTTCAAGCGTGCTGCCGGTGAGGTAGCCGAGGCCCATGATGGCCGAGTGGCCGTCGATGGTCAGGGTGGCTGATCCAGTCAGCGAGGCGATGGCGCCGATGACTGCGGCGGCGTCGATGGCGATGGTCGCCGTGCCGCTGCCGGTGATGCTGCCGACGATGACCGCCGAGCCGTCAATCGAGATCGTGGCCGTCCCGGTGGCGCCGACGATCAGGCCGCCGGCCGCGCTGGCGTCGATGGTGATGGTCGTCGCGCCGCTGCGGGCGAAGCCAAGCTCGCCGACCGCCGCGCCGTCGATCAGGATGTCAGTGCGCTTGTAGGACTTGATGCCGCCGCCTTTGACCGGCAGCACCCAGGCTTGCGGATGGCGCACGCCGGACGGGATGCCGCTGGTGTTGGCGATGCTGGCGCCGCTGATGACGGTGGCTGCGCTGATGTTGAAACCCATCGCCAGCGCGGCGGTGGCGGATTTGTTGCGATCAACCGCCAGCGCCGAATTGGCGCCGGAGTAGCGATAGGGACCGCCACCCGCGCGGACGCCCGTGCAGATCAGCATTTAGCCGCCCCAGCCCACGTCGAGCGCGTAGTTGAACGGCGAGTTGGCGGTGGTAGCGCCGGTGCTGAACAGCATCCAGGCCAGGCATGCTCCGTCGGCGATCTTCGGGGCGCTGTTGATCTGATTGACCAGGTCGCGCTCCGACCACATGCCGGACACCGGAATGCTGATGTCTGCGAGCGGCTTGACCAGGCAGATGGCGAGGACGCCGGATCCGGTGTAGGCAGTGCCGCCGGAGAGCGTGATCGACTGGATGCTGCGCACGCCGGTATCGGCGCCTTGCAGCGGCAGGAAGGGGCCGTAGCGGCCGGCGGCGTTGCCCGAGTGAATGACGCGGGTGGCGTAGGCGTCGGCCGCGGCGCCGCAGGAGGGCGACCCCTGGAAGGCACGCGACGCGGTGCCGGCGGCGTTGGTGAAGCTGGATGCCGAGACGTTCGGGCCGCCGGCGGTGGGCGCGGTGACGGAGACGATGCAGGCTTGCACGCCGTCGCCGTTGCCATAGCGGTGTGTCGGGGTGCCGGTCAGGGTGCGGGCGCCGGTGCCGGTGACATCGGCGCCGGTCAGCTTGTAGTAGCCGATCAGGTCGACCAGCTTGGCCTGCCACGGGGCGCCGGCAGCGGCAACGAGGTTGGCGCTAATCGACAGCAGGTGCTTGGTGGCGGCGCCGCCGGGGTTGCCGCCGTGCTGCTGGCCGATGATGGTGGTGCCGTCGCCGGTAGATTCGCTGCAGCCCTGCCAGGCGAGCGAAGAGCCGGGGAAGGTGCCGGCGTTCGGCATGCCGTTGTTTCCGACCAGCAGGTGCCAGCCGCCTGCGGTGTGCACCGGGCTGGTGATCTTGCTGCCTTCGGCGCGCAGGCATTTGCCGGCAGAAATCTGGGTAAGAAGGTCGTCGTGTCCGGTGTAGCCCATTATTTGCTCCAGGCGAATTTGCAGAAGCCGGCGAAGATGCCGGCGGCAACGCTGCCGGTGCAGTTGCCGATGAAGTTGATGTAGTCGTCGTCGTGAATGCGCGGGGCGCCGGGGTGGGCCTGCACGAAGTTCTTTTCGGCGGGCGTGTTGATTTCGCGAGTGGCGATGTCGGCCAGTGGATCGACCAGGACGAAGGCGAAGAGGCCGCCGGATGGCGCAACGAAGGTGACGCTGGTGATGGTGTCGACGCCTTCGTCGCCGTTCGCCAGCCTGGCGAACGGCATGCCGCCTGCAGCGACCGCCGGATCGCCAGTGGCGATGCTGGCGATGTTGACGACGGCGGTATTCAAGCTGATGACCGGCGTGGTCTTTTCCGATCCGTTGCGCATGTAATTGAAGGTGAGCGAGCCGCCGCCGGCGGTCGGGGCGACGGCAACGATCATGACCTTCCAGCCCTGCGCTGGCGGGTTCAGCGGCGCGACGGCATTGGTCAGATCCTGCTGATCGAGCGAATCGCCGTCAATGAACGGGTAATACAGGCCATAGCGCAGCGCCTTGAGACGGCCGACACAGTTGGCGGTCGGCGTGACGACGTTCCAGTCGGTCAGGTGCATGGTGCTCGGCGCCTTGTCGTCGCCGTGGAAGATGCCGCGCATGCCTTCGAGGCGCGCGGCTTCCAGCGGACTGGCGGCGTAATACTGCGGCAGCGGGTTGCCGGCGGCCATCGACATGTCGAACCAGCCGTGCGCGGTCGAGGCTTGCGACGGCACCTTGCGGAAGCTGCAGAAGTGGGTGCGCCCCTCCTGCTCTGCCAGGCCGAGGTCGCGGGTGCCGTTGAAGCCCATGTCAGGCGGCGTTCACCGTGAGGCCGCCGGCTTCGACCTGCGGGCGGATGTTGAGCGAGATGGGCAGGTCGTCATCGAGCGGGATGATGATGGCCATGTTGACCGCGCCGGAGGCGGTATCGACCCAGACGGCGTGCGTGGCGGTCTGCGTGGCGCCGGCATCGGTGCGTTTGCCCCATTGCACCAGGTTGGCATTGGTGCGCGTGTCGCCGCTGCCCGACCAGGCGGTGGCCTTGGTCTGCGCGACGCGGGCATAGCCGGTGTAGGTGCATTCGTTGGTCAGTGGAGCGGCCTCATCGACCGAGGCGCCGGTGACAAGCGCGAGATAGCCGGTGGCGCCAGCGCGCCAGGCGGGGTCGATGCCTTCGAGGAAGATGTCGAGGGCGTCGGATTCGGAGGCGTTGGAGAGGGACATGGCGGATTTCCTTAAACGTCTTTTTCGGTTTGCACCGAGCTGGTGATATTACTGTTGCCATCGCGCACGATTTCGGTGGTGGTGACGCGATCCGGCAGGCTGGTGATGCGCACGTCGGATTGCGCCGGCATGATGGCTTCGAAGGTGGCGGTAACTTCCGGGGCGGCCACGTTGACCACGGGCGCCGCCACGTGGATGACCGGGGCCGGCTGTTCTCGCTCGTTGACTTCGTTGGTCACATTGACGACCGGGGCTTCGTTGGCCGGCAGGTGGATTTCGTTCTTGACTTCGCCCTGGTTGAGGGTGACTGAGAAGTTCGGCGGGGCGGCGGGCGCCGGCTGCACGGTCATGCTGCGCGCCAGTGCGAGCTTTAGCGCCTTGGTGGCGTCGTCGTCTTCCGGCGCGGGCGGCGCGGCAGGCGGCGGCGCGGGTTCCGGCTCGCCTTCGAGCTTGACGCCGTACTTGGCGGCGAGCATTTCTTCCTGTTGCAGCTCGTCGAATACTTCTTCCAGGTCGCGTCCCATCTCGCCGGCGATGCGCGAGCGGCTGGTGATGCGCAGCGCCAGCGCTTCCTTGGCGGCGTTGATGTCCTTGAGCGGATCGACCCAGCTCCAGCCACGGAACTGCCAGGCGTGGGCGGCGAACTTGGCGGCCTTGGCGACCGGCAGCGGCGAGCCGTTGGCGAGGGTGATGGCGCCCTTGGCCAGCGCCAGGCGCAGCCATTCGGCGAAGATCGGCTCGAGCCAGGCCTCGGCGAACCACTTGTGGCGCTTCTTCCATTCGTCGCGCGTGCTGATGATCGCGGCGCGAATGCTGCTGAAGTTGACGGCCTCGTAGTCGTTGCACAGCTCGGGATAGCTGGCGCCTGGCAGGCCGGAGGCCATGCGCTGGTGGGCGGACTTGATGAACGGGCCGAATACTTCGTTCGGGTATTTGCTGTCGATGGTGCGCACATCGACGCCTTCCGGCAGGGTGTCCCAGGTGCCGGGCGCGCTGGTGGCGATGCGGGCGCCGGCTTCGTCGCTGGCGGCTTCGCCGATGGCCGGCGGCGCGCCGTCCGGGGTGACGAAGAAGCCAAGATGGTCGGCGCCGGCCTTGGCGGCCATCAGCGCCGAGAGGGCGAATTCGCCGGCGTAGTGCATCGACAGCATGCTGGCGTGCATCCACGGGATCCCGCGCTTTTGCTCGGGGCGCTGCATGACGAAGCGGTGCAGTGTGCTGCGCGCATCCATGCGCGTAGTGCTGCGGCTGGCCTTGGTGCCGCTGGTGAAGTGGTAGGCGACGGGCTTGCCGTAGCCATCGATTTCGACGCCGCCGGCAATGGCATTGACACCGTCGGCGGCTTCGCGGCTGAGCCAGGTGGCGAGGCGGTCGACGTCGATGATCTGCAGGGCGAATCCGTAGGCGTTGTCATAGCCTGGGTGCAGGGCAACGACGCATTCGCCGTCACGGGCGGTGGCGCGGACGATGGCCTGGCAGACGCCGGTGAACGAGTACTGGCCGGTGACTTCGCAGACGCCGCGCTGGCCCCAGTCGGCCCAGGCGGCAACGATGGCCTCGCGGGCGCCGGTGTCCGGGCTGCCGGGCGCGTTGTCGGCAAGGCTGACGAGGCGCGGGGCGCTGTCGCCGATGATGTTGGTTTCGGCAATGTCGAGGTAGTTGCGGGCGTAGTCGTTGTTGTTTTCCAGCGAGCGGCTGCGCTGGCGCAGGGCGTCGAGGTCGGCGCGGATTTCGTCGTCAATGCGCTCGGCGGTGACCCGCCAGCTTGAGGTCAGGCGGTTTAGCGAGGCGGCGGCGAATGATTTTTGCTGCTGCGCTGCCAGCTCGCGGCGGGCGCGGGCTTCGCGCTCATGTTTCTGGCGGGCGGCGAACTCGGTCAGGATGGTGCTGCCCTTGAAGGGCGCAGGCTGGAGGATGGCCATCAGAACCTCAGATAAACGCGGCCGGACTGGACGGCACCGCTGGCGACCTGCTCGCGGCGCACTTCATTGCGGTATTTGTCGCGCAGCGTGAGCAGTTGCTCGATAGGGATGTATTGCATTTCGCGGCCGGCGATGGCGTACTTGGCAACGGCCAGGTCATGGTTCTCGATCCAGGCTTCCAGCGCGGCAAGCGTCTTGACGGCGTGGCTGCGGGCGTCGAGCGTGGCGGTGGCAGCGAAGCTGGCGACGACTTCAAGGTTGCCGCTGCGGATGGTGTAGGCGTCGGTGCCATTGGCGGCGACGCACTGCCAGGCATAGTCGCCAGGCACGTAAAGCGCGGTGACGGCGGGCAGCACATGCACCAGGTGCGCGTTGCCGTTGGCGGCGCTGTTAATTGAGAACTTGCCGGCGGCGTTGATGAAGGTGTAGGTCAGCCCCCAGCCATCGCCGGCGAGGTAATTCGCATCGCTGATCTGCCAGGATGCGGAATCGCCGGCCCGAATGCTGGCCGGTTCGGTAATCGGGGTGGGAGCGCTCATGGTGATGTTTTAGCCTTCCCTGGCGAAATCTTTAAGGCACGCGATTTCGGGCAGGGCGGAGGGCATCGGCGTGGTGGCGATGATCTGCTGCACGCGGCGCTCTGAAATGCCCAGCGCGCCGGCGATGTCGCGCGGCAGCATGCCGCTGCGGAAGGCGGCGAAGATGCGCAGCAGACGCTCCTGCTGCTGTTGCGCGGCCAGCGAATGGACGTAGTGGCGATCCTTGCCATACTGCAGCCGGAAATTGACCAGAAAGGCGGCGCGCCGGTCATCGGTGAAGATGTCGGCGCCGAGTTCGGCCTTGATGTAGTCGGCGATGTGGTCGAGGATGTCCATTACCAGCCTATGGGGTGTGCAGTTTTTGGGCGCGCGGCCTTGGCCGGCGGCGGGGTTTTTTGGGGTTTTTCGGGGTTGACCGCGATTGGCGCCGGTGAGCTGGCGAATAAATCACCGCTGGCCGGTTCGAGCGCGGCTTCCAGCCTGGCCCATTGCGGCTCGCGCCAGACTTGCACGCGCAGGCTGGGGTGGTGGGCGGCGGCGATGGCGTAGCACCAGGTATCGAGCGCTTCGTTGCGCGGGCGGACCTTGACCCAGCGGCGGCGGTTTGGGTCCCAGACTTCGGCGGTGAGCTGGCTGTAAAAGCTGGCGTCCAGCCCCTGCGGAAAGCGAATCATGCGGTCGGCGTCGAGCGGGCGCTTGCCGTCGGCGGCCAGCACGGTGAATAACACGTGCTTGGCGGTATCGACGCCGACCAGCCAGCCTTCGGCGCCGTGCTTGATGGTGCGCCCGCGCACGGTGACGTCGAGCTTGCTCGGGCGGTTGATGATCGGCTTGCCGGGCGAGCTGGCGCCCTTGACGGCGATGACGCGGCCACGGCGCATGCGGGTGTAGGCAAGCACATGGTCGGTCAGGTAGCCACTGTCGATGGCGGCCAGGCTGATGCGCATCGGCAGGCCGCGCGAGTTGATGAAGGGCGGCGCCAGGAAGGCGTCGAGCGCTTCCCAGCCGGCGTCGGTGGTCGGGTCGGCGGGCAGTTCGTTGTAGTCGATGACCCACTGCTGCCCTGCCCGGCCATGCCCGACGATGAGGATGGCGAAGCGGTCTTTCTGGACGTCGATGCCGGCGGTGATCAGCAGGCAGCCGGGCGGGATGCTGCGCACCTGGTAGGGGCTGGCTCGGCTGGCGAGGTCGTCGGCGTCGATCTTCTCATTCGGGTCGGCGACGACTTCGCCGAGGCGCAGATTGACAAAGGTCTTGATACGCGCCGGGTCTTTGCTGGATTCGATCCACAGGCTGGCCAGCTCGCCCCAGGTGTAGCCGAGGCCGGTCGGGGTGTAGAGGCCGTTGATGTGGAAGCCGGCGACCGGGCGCTCGGGATAGGTGGCGACCCACTGGCCGGCGGCCAACATGCGCGTCTTGTGGTGTTCCTCGATGCCGGCGCCGCAGTCGGCGCAGTGATAAACGGCTTCCTCGGGGCGGTCCTTCGGCCAGCGCAGGTTGTCCCAGGTGAGGTGCTGCTGATGGCCGCAGTGCGGACACGGCACATGGTAGCGGCGCTGGTCGCTGGCCAGCCACTCCTTATTGATGCGCGACAGGCTTTCGATGGTCGGCGTGCTGACCAGGAAGACCTTGCGCCGGGGGAAGGTGGTGGTGCGCGCTTCGGCCAGGCTGATCGGGTCGCCCTCGCCTTCCAGCTCGGCGGGATAGGCGTCGACCTCGTCGAGGAACAGGTAGCGCGCCGGCATCGAGCGCAGCGAGGCGCCGGAATTGGCGCCGCTGATGACCATGACGCCGCCGGCCCACTCCTTGAGCAGCGTGGTATTGCCGGAATCGCGGGCGCGCGCCGGGGCGATCTTGGCGCGCAGGCTCGGGCTGTCCTCGATCATCGCGGCCAGGCGCTGCTTGCTCCAGCGCTCGGCCATGTCCAGGGTGGGCTGGACGATCATCATCGGCGCCTTCTGGGTGTCGATGAACCAGCCGACCCAGTTGTTGCCGATCTCGGTGCCGGCCGACTGCACCGACTTCATGAAAACTACGCGCTTGGCCGGATGCTCGGCTGACAGGCACTCCATGATCCCGGCCGCGTAAGGCACCCGGCTGGTGCGCCACGGTCCAGGCTCGCCGGCACCCTTGGTCGGCAGCCGGCGGTAGGCATCGGCCCACTCCTGCACCGACAAACGCGGCGGCGGCTCGACCCCGGCCGCAATCGCCTCGCCGGCCAGCAGCAGTCCGTCGAGCATGGCGAAGTCGAGCGGGTCAGGCGCGCCCATCGTCGCTATCCAGGCGCATGGTGCGCGCGCCGTTGGCCAGGTCAGCCAGCACCAGGTCAATTTCTGCGGTAAGCAATGCGTGACATTGTTGGGCATCCGACTCGGCCGCCACGCGCTCGGCCACCTTGTCCGGTATCTTCTCGAACGCCGCCCGCGCCATCGCCGCCCAGGTAGTGATCGCCCGCTTGGCCCGCGCCGCCTCGACAAGCTCGCCGAGAATCTGCCGCTCCTTGAGAGCGGCGATATTCGCTTCGTGATGCTCGCGCTTGGCGCGGGAAGCCTGCAGGTCATACGACTCGTTGATCAGCGCCGCAACCTTCGACATCTCCGGCATCGCCACCCCAGGCACCAGTTTCGGCGACATCTTCTGGTCAATATTCTTGCGATACCAGTCCATCGCTGACTCAAACGAATCCACGGGCATCCCCTGCCCCTTCAACTGCGACACCCGCCCCGGCGTAATACCAAGGTGTCGAGCAAGATTAATCCCCTTTGGCGCAGTCACATTTAGACCCTAAACAACCCTATGCCTAAAGCTAAAGCGCGCCGCTTCGACCCT
>ERZ724506.141-NODE-141-length-28246-cov-4.526693_pt1 | contig 28246 bp, 24 predicted proteins | sample MGYA00376039_ERZ724506 | MGnify/ENA primary metagenome ERZ724506 (study PRJEB28724, sample SAMN07190887) | wastewater metagenome | isolation source: effluent of sewage treatment plant in Hong Hong | place: USA: Christiansburg, Virginia | collected 2016-03-01 ... | reverse complement strand
TTATATTAATGGCATTTTCGAGGTTTTTATTTTCTGTATGCTTAAAAGCATTTTCCATAAAGGGAATAAATAGCATTGGTTCAATCATTAAATCGTTGGTACTTCCTTCAATACTATAATTTACGTAACTTGGATTAGAAGAACGTATTTTTTGTAATTCGATATATTTTTCAATATAGGTTAATTCAGTAGCCAGAGCAATTTTATCAGCTTTGGTTTCATACAACATAAAACGCATGATATCGGATAACTTGTTTAAATAATCAGATGCTTTTATTGGGTCTTTTTGAATGAGTACATCAATATTATTAATAGTGTTAAATAAAAAATGGGGATTGATTTGGTTTTTAACTAAAGCTAATTCCATTTCGTAATTTTTTTTATTAAGGTCTTCTTTTAAGGTTATATCGCTATAGGCTGTTACAAAACCCTTTATTACTAAGCCGAATATACCATGCACAAATGCTATGAAAGACAAAAGTATGGTTATTCCGATAGCAGATTCCCATCCAGTTTCAAACAATATTTTAGATTTCCATTTTATACACAGAAAAAAATCTCCTATTAAGGCAGCCATTACCGAAGCTAAAATGCTTGATATGGCTAAAACAATTAGTTTTTTCTTGCTTAAGTAATTTGGAAACAGCACCACATAAAAAACATAAAAACCAATTATGCTAGGCACAAAGCAAATAACACCCAAGGGGCCGCTAAGGAAAAAGTCATGTACCAAATTTAAGTTTAGGTAATTGTCACCTCTAATTAACAAAATAGCCAAAAACCAAATATACATTGACCAATAAGCAATATGTAATAAAACAATAACCGATTTTTTCATAATAATTAAATTTAAGATTAATACTGATTCAAAAGTAGAGTAATCAATAGCCTCTTAAAATTCTGTTATGCTAATCAGGGTAGTTTGTCTGCAAAAGGGGTATAATAATCTGCAAGTCATAATATTAATTTATGACTTGCAGATAAATCAGAGATTTACTCTTTCACAAAACGTTTAATAATAGTTTGATTTGAAGAGGTTATTAAACGACAAGTATACACACCACTAGCAAAATCACCTATATTAATAGAGGTTTGTTCGGAAGACACAGAAACTACTTTTACTATTTTGCCTAAAGCGTCGTATACTTCAATACTTGTTGTTGTTGAAAATAGTTCCTCTGTTAAGTTGACAGTTAATCTATCACTTGCTGGATTTGGATAAATCGATACACTATTTTCAGCCAAAGCTTCATTTAACCCTGTGCAAATATTTACGCTAGCAGTAGCTGCAATAGGAGCACTCTCGCAGTCGTTTTGCTGCACTTGCCAATTATAAAAATAATAGTAGTAAGCACTTCCTGCATCTGCATCAGTAATGCTTACCAAGCCGCCAATATTAAATGGATATCCCGCACCGGTATTCGTATTGTTTCTCCACATATCTGGCAAGGTGCTGGTACCTAATTGGTAATTAGTGCCAGGCGTTAAATTAAAGTTTAGGGTTACCGTTTGTGTACCCGCTGGAATATTAACTACGGTGGATTGTAATACAGTTCCAGCAGAATTTCTTAATTCAATAGTTCTGTTACCGGCAGAATTTGCAACAACTTTTACTGTTTTTAATTTACAAGCTTGTAGCACATCAAAAATTAAATATCTATCAGCATTTGCATTGAAATTGGAACCAGCACCAAAGACTGTATTAGTTGCAGGGCCTCCATAAACTGGCGTTTGTGTAATAGTATTAACCGCATAATAGGTGGCGTTATTAGTAAGTGTAGGAGTAGTGAATGTATTTCCTGTTCCAATTTGCACTAACATATTAGAATTAGTGTACCAATTAATAACGCCATTTCCTGAAGCTGTTAACGTTGCTGAAGTTCCAGAGCAAATATTATCATTAGTTGTTGTTGGATTTGAAGGAGCATTAATGGTAATATAGCTTGATTTAATTAATGAATCTTTTGAGTTTGCTGTACAACCTGTTGCTACTAATTTTACAGAGTAAGTTCCATTAGCCGTATAGGTATGAGAAGGATTAATAGTAGTACTTGTTGTATTATCTCCAAAATCCCAAGTATATGCTAAACCTGCAGATGTTGTATTGTTGAAATTAACGCTTGTAGGCAAGGAGCATGACGTGATTTGGTTGGCAGTAAAATTTGCTCCTATAGCTCCAGGGGTATATAGCGCTCCAACACCAACTGCATACCATGCGTTAGTTGTTTGTATTACTTCGTTTGAACATGCTCCATATAAATCTTTAGCGGCTTGTATAGTAAAGTTTCTAACATTGGCATAAGTTGTTCCAGGTGTCATATATACATTTAATGCTCTATAGGCAATAGCTGCCGATTTAGTCATAGTTAACCCAGTAATATTATATGCTTGTCCATTATCATTTGTGCCACTTCCACCCACTGATAAAAGATAAAACCAATAATCACAAGGTCCTGCATTGATATGAACTTCTCCACCGGCATCCCAATTTGTCCCTTGATATGTATCTGGATCTTGATGTAAATTTGGGTTAGACATATTTCTTATGCCTTGAGAATTTGTTGTAATATCAGCACCCATAATCCAATCGTGTTGTGTAGGCCTTGCAAACCATTCTGTACATGTACCAAAAATGTCAGCAAATGCTTCATTTAAAGCTCCAGCTTCTCCATTACCTAAGTTAGCTGTATTTTCAACTACACCATGAGTTATTTCATGGCCGCAAACATCTAAGCCCGTCATGATTGTAAATCCTTGAGATGTATTTCCATCCCCATAAGTCATACGCTGTCCATCCCAAAATGCATTTACAAAATTGGTGTTGTAATGAACATAACTTAACATTTTGTATCCATTGTCGTCAATGCTGTTTCTATTGTGCTCTTGCAGAAAGTAATCGTAGGTTGCTTCAGCGCCAAAATGTGCGTCTGTAGCAGCTTGATCAGTGGTGGTAATCGTCCAACTATTAACTGTATTCGTAAAATCAGTAGCACTATAAGTTTGAGTGTTCTTCATATTATAAGTTTCAATTCCATTTCCTCGTCCCGCTTCTCTTAGTCTGTATCCTGCAGTATAACTATCAGTCGTAATTGGTTTAGTGCCACTATATTTTGTGTTAGCAGTTCCAACAGCATCAATCGTACAAATTAAATTTTGTTCCTTTAAGATAGTTCCATTTGTAGCATCAATATATACATTGGCTCTGTATAATGGTTCTTCTGCATAAATATTAAATTTATAAGCATACTGATAGGATGTTGTTTTAGTTTTTGCATCATTTGTAGTTACTATTAATAATTCTCCTACAGGATTATAATTAAAATTAGGATTATTCAAAGCTTCTTGCATATGAGCAGTTTCAGCTTTGTTTTCCCATTTATATTTTTTGGCATTTACTTTTTTTAAGGCTGCTTGCAACGCTTGTTGTTCTGAAATAGAAACAGAATTGGATAATTTGATATTTTTAAACCAATCTCCATTAAACGATTTCACTTCATTATTTTTTTCGTGAACAATAATCGTAGAATTTTCAATTTTATAGCCTTTGTAATATTGTACAAAACGTTGATGTTTAAATCCTAAAGCGTCAATGGTTGATTTTGTTGGAATAAAAGATACATCATTTGTTTCAACGAGTTCTTTTTTCATCCAATCTATAAATTGTGTTTCTGAGAAGTGCTTATGATCGTCGAAACTAACTTGTAGTGGCAAGTTGGTCGTACTTGATAAATAATCAATTTTAGCACCTTCTAATTTGAACGTATTTTGCTGTGCAAAAATCAACGAACAAAGACATGAAGCAATAAAAGTGTAGTAGGTTTTAGTCATGATAAATTGTTTAGTTAAAACTAAACTAAGCGATTAAAACATGAATGCCAACATCGTTTGTATAATTAACTGAATTATTTTCGTTTCTACAAAATAACTCCAAAAAAGCATAAACATTTAATCCATTTAAGGGGGGTGAGTTTAGCAAAAGTGCATCCGAACTATTAAAATCCAGAATAATTACAAAAATTTAAAATGCTACAATTTGTAGCAATCAATTGCTATCGAATGAGAGTACCTTTAACCAAGGTTAATAATCATGGAAAATAGAATCATTAATTACTTCAAAGGTAGAGGAGCACAATTTAATCCTCATAGTCGTTTTCAGAAAAGTCAATATGTTCAGGAGCATGTTGAAGGGTTAGATGAAGAGTTTTTACAAAAGGAAAAAACAGAAATCATTTATACCTACCCTAAAACGATTATCAATAAAGTAGAGAGCACCGATATTGGGTTGGGTTATTCTTTAAATCCTTATCAGGGTTGCGAACATGGTTGTATTTATTGTTATGCACGTAATTCGCATGAGTTTTGGGGTTACAGCGCGGGGCTAGATTTTGAGAGAAAAATAGTCGTTAAAAAAAATGCCGTTGAATTATTAGAATCACATTTCAGTCAAAAAAATTGGAAGGTCAAACCGATTATGCTGTCTGGCAACACAGACTGTTATCAACCAATTGAAAGAGAAACAGAAATAACCAGAAATATTCTAAAAACCTGTTTAAAATACAAGCACCCCATTGCTATTATTACTAAAAATTCACTAATAACAAGAGACATTGATGTATTAACAGAGTTAGCGGAACATAATTTGGTGCATGTGATGATTTCGATAACGGGAACTGACGAAAAAATGCGTCAGTTATTGGAGCCAAGAACGGCGACTTATAAAAATAGAATGGCTGTTTTAGATGCTTTATCTAAACATGGCATTCCTTGTGGCGTCATGGTAGCGCCTATTATTCCTGGCATTAATAATCACGAAATACCAAGCGTGTTAGAAGCGGCGGCAACTGCCGGAGCAACAAGCGCAGGCATCACTATTGTGCGTTTAAATGGTTCGGTAGAACATATTTTTAAAGATTGGTTGGTGAAAAATTTTCCTGATAGAGCAGACAAAGTATGGCATCAGATTATGGATTGCCATGGTGGAAAAGTAAGTGATACTCGTAAAAGCGTTCGTATGAAAGGTGAAGGGAAAATAGCGGAATCCATCATGCAGCTATTTAAAATATCAAGAGATAAGTTTATGCCAGTTGAATCTAAATTTGAATTTAATTGTGCGGATTTTAATTATAAAGCTGGTGATAAACAGCTGAGTTTGTTTTAGTAGAACATTTAGCCACATAGATACATAGAAATGGTTACTCAAAAATACTTGGATGAACTTACTTATGAAGTTGTTGGTGCATCTATTGAGGTTCATAAAATAATGGGAAGAGGTTTACTAGAAAGCGTTTATCAGAAATGTATAATAGAGGAATTAAAACATAGAAAAATTAATTTTTTAACAGAGGTTAAAATTCCTGTATTCTATAAGGATAAACAACTTGATGTAGATTTTAGATGTGATGTACTTGTAGAAAATTGCCTAGTTGTTGAATTGAAGCACGTAATAGCAATATCTAATGTGCATGAAGCGCAGCTTCTGAACTATATGAAACTACTAAAGTCACCAAAAGGGCTATTAATAAACTTTAATTGTTTCAACATTTTCAGGGAAGGTCAAAAAACATTAGTAAATGAATATTTTACTAATTTACCAAAATTTTAGCCTATGTTTCTATGTGGCTAAGCTGAAAGCAATAGAGCTTGTTTTATTTTTTTTAATTACCTTTATTCGAAATGAATAGGGTATGGCCAGAGCACTAAAAATTTCAGAAACTATTTCAAATCTTGACGCACTTCCTAAAGCTTCTTCAAGGGAAGATTATGAGAAATGTGAATTCGTTAATTGTACTTTAACCGATATTTCTAATTTAAATTTTATTAATTGTTCTTTTAAGAACTGTAATTTGAGCAATTGTAAAATCAACAATGCCAAACTGCAAGGTGTTGAGTTCGTAGATTGTAAATTATTAGGACTTAATTTTTTTCAAGCCAAAGATTTCGCTTTTGAAGTGTATTTTGAAAAATGTTTGTTGGATTACGCTTCCTTTGATAGTAAAAAGATGAATAAAAGTGAATTTAAGTCCTGCAAAATGCATGAAGTGAATTTTACCAATGCAGATTTATCTAAATCAACCTTCACAGATTGCGATTTATATGAAGTAGTTTTTGCTAAAACAAACTTGAGTACTATCGATTTTACAAGCTCCAGCAATTTTGCCATCGATCCAGAAATTAATAACATTAAAAAAGCCAAATTTTTATCACAAGATTTATTTAGACTTTTAACAAGACACGATATTATTATTGAATAACTATTAAAATACATTTTATGAAAAAATCATACATCATATTATTTATTTTGTTCATTTTATCTTTAGCTGTGAATGCACAAAAGCCAGTTTACGATTCTATACTTGCTAAAAAATTACATGCCGATGATTACGGCATGAAAATGTATGTATTTGTAATGCTTAAAACTGGTACTAACACATCTACTGATAAAGATGCAAAAAGCAAAGCATTCGCTGGTCACATGAAAAATATTCAATTCATGGCAGATAATGGAAAATTGGCGGTGGCTGGTCCTTTTGAAAAAGGAGGCACTCATCGTGGATTATTTATTTTAAACGTCTCAACTTTTGAGGAAGCTAATCAATTATTGGAAGGGGATACAGCCATCAAAGAAAAATATTTAGAGGCTGAATTAATTCAATGGTACGGTTCCGCTTCTTTAATGGAAACTCCTGAAATTCATAAAAAAATTCAAAAATCAAACTTTTAAATATTATATTTAATTAATCAATAATTTATCCATGAATCATTTACGATTTTTCACACTTTGCTTTTTTGTTTTAATAAGCGTTAAAAATAATGCTCAAGTGACTGAGCAAAATTACCGTATCTATTCGGTTAAAGCCGCTAAGGAAATTGCAATAGCAGAAATTACAGAGGATATGAAAAATGCTGATGTGTTATTTTATGGCGAAGAACATAATGATTCAGTGACGCATTATTTAGAACATAAAATTTTCGAAACCTTATTTCAAAAATATAATTCAGATATCGCTCTTTCTATGGAAATGTTTGAACGTGATGTTCAACCGATCATGAATGAATATTTGACGTCTGATGTGAGAGAGAAAAATTTTAAAAAAGATGCTCGTGTTTGGTCTAATTATAAAGATTACCGACCAATGGTTGAATTTAGTAAATTAAATAAATTAGATGTGATTTGTGCTAATGCAGCAGGACGTTACTCTAATTTAGCAGGTCGTAAAGGACAAAAAGGATTGATGGATTTACCTCAAGAATCAAAAAAATATTTCGCGCCCTTACCTTACGATACAGCTTCTGGAAAGTACCATGAAAAACTAGTAGGTCTTTTTGATCAAGGAAGTTCTAAAAAGAAAAAGCAACCATCCATGGGCGAATCTTTTAGTTTAGTGATGGCACAATCTCTTTGGGATGCAACTATGGCTTTTTCTATACATGAGTATTTTGAGAAAAATCCCACAAAAAAAGTATTTCAAGTTAACGGCCGATTTCATAGCGATGAACATTTTGCTGTAGTGACTCAATTGAAAAAGTATAATCCAAAGTTAAGAGTACTAGTTATTTCATCGGGTTCAGATGAATCGTTTCCGAATGTTGATTGGAAGAAATTTGAAAACCAAGGAGATTATATTATTATCACTGATCCTAAAGTACCTAAAACTTACAAAGACTAATACTTATGTTAAAATCAATTTTCTCACTAGCTTTTTTAAGCTTATCAATAATAGCTGTTTCACAAACTAAAAACATCAATTTTGAGCATAGCACATTTGCCGAAATAAAAGCCAAAGCCAAAAAAGAAAACAAACTTATTTTTGTGGACGCTTTCACAACATGGTGCGGACCCTGCAAGCAAATGGCTAAAAATGTATTTACAAATGATGCCGTAGCCGACTTTTATAATTTTAGTTTTATAAATGCTAAAATTGATATGGAACAAGGAGAGGGTATTGAAATAGCAAAACAATATGAGGTAAAATGTTATCCTAATTTATTATTTATAGATGGAGATGGAAATTTAGTTCATCGCATAGCTGGATCTATGTCTGTTAAAGAATTTATAAATCTAGGTAAAGAGACACAGTATCCTGAAAAATGTTTTTCGTACTACACTAAAAATTTTGAAGCCAATAAAACAAATGCTGATTTCTTAGCCAAGTATATTGAGGCAAGGGAGAGTACCTGTTTGGAATCTCAAGATTTAGTGAAAGATTATTTTGTTCATCAAAAAGAAGAAAACTTAACGAGTCAAGCCAATTGGGATATGATTGTGTATCATATCAATGATATGGACTCTAAAGTGTTTGATTTTGTGATTGCTAATAAACAAAAGTATATTGATTTATATACCGAAAAAGCTGTAAACGGAAAAATAGATGGAGTTAGCGAAAGTGCTTTGAGTTCTATTATTAGAATGAAGACTTTTGATGCTAAAAAGTATAATGATGCAAAAACTAAAATAGAATCTTTTAAAACGCCAAATACCAAATTAATTTTTATAGAGGCGGATATGAAATTAGCTCAACATAATGGAGACTGGATGGATTATGCAAAGCTTGCTGTGGCTCATGTGGACACCTATTATTTGAAGGATGCAAATATGTTAAACTCTATAGCTTGGAATTTTTACGAAAAAGTAGAAGATAAAGAGGCTCTATCAAAGGCAGAAGGATGGGCAAAAACGGCTTGTGAATTAGAAAAAAATTACGCTAATTTAGATACATACGCTGCTGTTTTATATAAGGTAGGTAAAAAAGATTTGGCTTTGCAAACGGCAAATAAAGCCATTGATGTTGCTAAAAAAGAAAAGTATACTAAAGAAGATTACACAGGAACGACTGAATTGATTGAAAAGATTAAAGCAGTTAAATAGAATTCATATATTTCCAAAAAGCATCAAACTTTTGTAAATGTTTTACCCAAGGTAATTCTGTTTTAGCAGATTTTAATTGAATCAATAGTTGAATATTTTTTTTTTGCTTTTGTTGCCAGGCTTTACTATTTGGTTGTATATGAAAGAGAATCGCTAATTGTTTAGCATATTCGATATCTTCCGGCTTCCATGTTTTATCTATACCTAAACTTTCTTTTAATTGTTTAAAGCAAACAACAATAGCTTTTTGTCTATCGTCATTAAAAAATGTGTTAATATGACTTGTAATTTTTTGACTTATCACTTCTGAATCATAATTCGGGTAACTAGTTTCAGAGAGTGTTAATGCTAGATTACTTTTGGTATATTTTTTAAGAGTTGCAATCGCACTTTTATAATTTGGGTTAATTAGTTTTTGTTTTTCTTCTTCTAATGCTAATTCTCGCAACTCTTCATTTTCTGGCCTGAAACCTAATTTGTAATAAAACCAAAAAGCGCCAGTTTTAATCGCTTCGGGGTTATGTAATCCAAATTGATAAGGTTTTACAACAAATCTCGTAGCCCCAAAGTATTGTTGATATACACGTAATAATTCACAAATAATTAAACCAGATTCTCCGCCCCTAAAAGATTCTAAAATATTTATACCAAACTGACTGCGTTCTCCAAATATCCACCCACCTCCATAAGACGCAGGAATGTTGTTTTTAAACACTAGGTAGCCAATATAAGATTCTAATGAATAACGTTTGTCGTTGTTACTTCCAAATAAGGCAATCGAAATGCCTTTATCCAATTGAAACAAAGTAATATCATCTTTGTTGGCATTAGTAAAAGGTTCTGTTTCTCTGTACAAATAAAACAAAGTCATTTTTGCCGCATCAATGATGCGTGCTTTGTCTTTATCATTCAGCTTTACTGGCGTAGGTAATTTTTGCTGAATAATATCCTGAAGATTAATTTTTTTATCTAAAGGTTTTGTGTGGTAATAAATAGGCAGCGCGGTGCCTCTCAAAAAACTAACTGAATGTTCTTTATCAGAAACTTTCCATTGAATAAAAATCCCTAATTGATTATAAATATTGGCTTGTGTTTTAGCGTCTAAATTGGATTGTTGAATGAGTTGTAATAGCCATTCTAAATCGGTTTGTGTTTTTGAAGAGTGAAATTGTGCAATGCGATGCTTCAAGTCTTTTTCTCCCTCGAATATTTTTGAATATTCAACTAAAGGCAGTAATAATTTTAAAATAGACTTTTGCGTCTCTGTATTAGAAGACGCACTATGTATAGAAATTTGTTTCGGAAATTTTTGTGTTACATATAGAATCTTTGCGTAAGAAAAATTGCATTCAATAGCCGTATGTAAAAGTCCAGTACCAATGAGTTTATTTTGCAATGACACATTTTTTTCTAGTTTTAACACTAATTTCTGCATAGTTGCAGTCACCATATCCAATAATGCCTTACTAGAAGGATAAGCTATCATTGCCATTAATAGCTGATGAAATTGCTGAAAGGATTGCTGTTTAAAAGAACCAAACGTAATTAGTTCATTTAGTAGCTGAGTTTTTTCTTTATCAAAACTCTGGTCGAATTGAAAAACAAGTGATTTTAACTTTAAAAGCTTTTCTGTGAAATCTGTTTCAGTAATGTTTGCCATAAACGTGAATGTGTTTATTAAAGTTACAAATTTTATTTTAATTTGTGAGATGTTGAAACAAGTTCAGCATGACTTTAAGGTTGATATTTAAACTTCAATAAAGTTGGTTGATGTGCCTGACCTTCATTAGAAATAAGAACATCACCATTAGGATAAAAAGATAATCCTTCTGCTTTATTAAATATGATAGGATTTAATTTCTCTATATGTTCTAAATTCCCATTCAAATTAAATATAAATAAACAATGGTCGGTGGCAGAAAGTACATATAATTGTTTTGTGATTGGATGAATAGCAATTTCGGAGGTGTTTAATTTTAGGCCAATTTCTACTATTTTTCCATTTTTCGTTTGTCGTTTTTGTAATTTGATGTCATTCATTTTTGCAAATAAATTTACATCAAGTGTATTGAAATTAAACACGGGCTTTTGGTTAAGTGTTTTCGATGTTAAATTAAATTCGTAGATGCATCGTAAGTCTTTGTTTAATGGATCTTTATTGATTTTTCCTTTTGCCCCAATTAATAATCGGTTATGGATGGAGTCGTAACAAAGCCCTTCATTGTTAAAAGCTGGAACTCTGGTAGCGTAAGTTTTTACGCTTAATTTTTTCGTGCTATAATCTTTTAATTCAAATAAAACGCCATCACTTCTTAAAATATACAATAATTTCCCTACACGAGTTATACCTTCATAATCCCCATTTAATCCAAAGGTGAATTGTTTGGTAAGTTTATGTTTTTTAAGGTCGTATAAAAATAGAATGCCATTTTCGTCTTGTATGCAGGCGATGGTTGTTGAATCGATAATGGCTAATCCGGAAATTTCTTGAAGAGAAGTTGGTAAAACATCATTTACTATTGGTTTACTGAAATCATAACTAAGTTTGAGAGTAGAGCTTGTTAAGCAAGTGATAGTGAACAGTGCTATGCCAATTAATTTTACCACCACTTATTATCCTATTTTTATTTTTTTTCCTAAAAATTTTGGAGAAGTATAAAGCACGTAAATATCTAATACGCATTTTACTCTAGCAAAATATTCACGAAGTCGAGTTTTAAATGAATAATTTTGATTGACATCTTTTGCGTTAAATCCAATGGCTTGGACATTATTTTTGTTGGCAATAAACAATGCACGCTGATTATGAAATTCTTGAGATATAATGGTGATGGAATCTCCCCCAAAAACTTCATTACAACGTACTACGCTATCTAAGGTTCTAAATCCTGCGTAATCTAATACAATACACGAATCTGGCACGCCGAGCGCTATTAATGCTTCTCGCATATCAGAAGGCTCATCATATTCTTTAATATGATTATCACCACTTACTAAAAGATATTGTACTTTATGAGCTTTAAATAATTCGTAAGCCGCCAGTATGCGATAACTAAAATAAAAATTATTCGTCCCTCTTATTGTTTTTTTACTGGCGCCTAATACTAAACCTACTTTACGAAATGGTATTTCATTAACATCGGTATATAATTGTGTTTTAGTATTTGAGTTGATCCAGTAGTTAGATACAAAAAGCGAAATAAGACAAACTGCTAGAATAGATACTATCCATTTTAAAAATCGTTTCGATTTAATTAAGTCAAACATTATATAAAAAATGAAACAATGGTAAAGCTTGCGAAAACCACACTGGCAATGCCATTAGTTGTTCCAAAGGCAATGTTTACTCTTGATAAATCGTTTGGTTTAACAATGGTGTGCTGGTAAATTACTAAGCCAGTAAATAAAGTGGTACCGATCCAATATAAAAAATTAAAATGTCCGATAAAACCTGCCGCAATAACAAATGCAATGGCAAACACATGCAAAACTTCCGAAAAACGTAAAGCACCTTTTGTTCCTAATAATACTGGGATTGAATTTAATTTATGTTCTCTGTCAAAGGCTTCATCTTGTAATGCATATATAATATCAAAGCCACTTACCCAACAAAAAACAGTAAAAGAAAACAATAATGGTAGCCATGCAAAATGTCCAGTCACAGCCAAATAAGCACCAATAGGAGCAAGACCTAATCCGCAACCTAATACTAAATGACATAAAGGTGTGAAGCGTTTAGTATAACTATAAAATAAGACAACAAATAAAGCTACAGGTGATAAGTAAAAACAAATCGTATTGATAAAATAGGTGGCGGTAACAAATAGTAAGCAATTGATAATAATAAAGAATAAGGCATTTTTTGGATTGATAATTCCAGCAGGAATTTCTCTGATGGCTGTCCGTGGATTTAAAACATCAAATTTTCTATCAATAAAACGATTAAAAGCCATTGCTGAATTACGCGCAGTAACCATGCAAGCCAGAACCAATAAAAATAATTTCAATGAAAATGTAAACCCTTCTTGCAGAGCCAATGTAAATCCTATGCAAGCAAATGGCAATGCAAAAATTGTGTGACTAAATTTTACGAGTGATAAATAATTTTTTATACTAGACATTTAACCTCTGATAATTAGAACCATTAAAAAAATAACTGGGAACGATGATAAAATCATTCCGATGTAGCCAATGCTAAATGCACTTTTTGTGATTTCAAATTTTGTGTTTAAATAAACATTAATAGTAGAAAATGTAAAGCCTATAATAGCGGCTAATAATGAAAACATTAAAAATTGAGGCTTTAATAATATGAAACAACTTAAAGTTCCAAATAGTAAAGACACAAGGCCTGATAGTTTAAACAAGTTCATCTTACAAAACGTTATTAGTTTGTTCTTTAATTTTTTCTAATTCATCTTTCATTAAAACAACTAATTTTTGCATTTCAGCATCGTTAGCCTTAGAACCAATGGTGTTTACTTCTCTTCCAATTTCTTGACCGATGAAATTTAATTTACGTCCGCCCGCTGGCTCCTTCATCGTTTTGATAAAATAATCTAAATGTGTTTTTAAACGCACTTTTTCTTCATTAATATCTAGTTTTTCGATATAATATATTAATTCTTGTTCAAAACGATTATTGTCTACTTTTTCTTTACCAACAACTTCTTCTAAATTCTTTTTGATGCGATCTCTGATATTTTGAATACGTGCAGCATCGTGTTCTTTGATTTTTTCTAATGAATCAGCAATAATTCCTAAACGCGTTTCAAAATCTTTTTCAATTGATTTTCCTTCGTCTGACCTAAAATTATTTAATCCTTCTACCGCTAGTAAAATAACACTTTGTATGTCTTTCCAATCTTGTTCGTTTGGTTCTTTGCGTTCTGATTTTAAAACATCAGGCATCTTTAAAACTTGAGCCATCAAATTTGTTGTTGGCTCATTTAATTCAGTAGCTAATTGTTTCAATTGATTGTAATATGATTTTGCTAAATCGGTATTAATTTGAACGGGCGTTTCTTCTATTTTAGATTCTACATAAACAGACAAGTCAACTTTCCCACGTTCTAATAATTTAGTGATTTCACTTTTTAATTCATGTTCTTTATCGCGGTAGGTTGAAGATAAACGCAAACTTAAATCTAAGTTCTTACTATTAAGGGAACGAATTTCTACATTAACGGTTTTGTTTTCAAATTCTTTTGTGGCTTTCCCGAAGCCTGTCATTGATTTTAGCATGCTATAAAAATAGTGAATTAAAGGCAAATTTTGGAACCAAATTGAAATTAATGTTTTACCTTTAAACTCCTTAAAACAGAGCATATTACAATACACGAAACATACATGCAATGCTGCCTTGAACTCGCAGCTAAAGGTTTAGGCAATGTAGCGCCAAATCCTATGGTAGGTTGCGTTATTGTTTGTGATGGTGAGATTGTAGCAGAAGGATATCATGAACAATACGGAAGTGGGCACGCCGAACCAAATGCCATTAAGCAAGTAAGTGATGCTATTCTTAAAAAAAGTACGTTATATGTGACTTTAGAGCCTTGTTCGCATCATGGAAAAACGCCTCCTTGTGCGGATTTAATTATTAGTAAAGGCATCAAAAAAGTGGTGATTGGAAATTTAGATTCTAATCCTTTAGTTTCGGGAAGAGGTATTCAAAAACTAAAAGAGGCAGGTATTGATGTGGAGCATGGTATTTTAGATAAAGAATGTAGAGCATTGAATAAACGCTTTTTTACTTTTCACGAAAAAAAACGTCCTTATATTATTTTAAAATGGGCTCAAACTCAAGATGGATTTATCAGTCGCATACCTTTGCCGGAGAATAAAGAAGATAATTGGATTACTGGGAAAGAAAGCAAAGCCATAGTTCATCAATGGAGAGGTGAAGAGCAAGCTATTTTAATTGGATACAATACGGCATTAGTTGATAATCCATTATTGACAACACGTTTAGTAGAAGGCAAAAATCCTGTGCGTTTGATTATTGACAAAAACTTGGACTTGCCTCATAATCTAAATGTTTTTAATAACGATGCTAAAACAATAGTATTTAATAGCATGAAAGGTAGCGATGATGACAACATTCGTTATGTGAGAATAGATTTTCAAAATATGATTCAAGAAATTTTAAATGAATGTTACGTTCTAAACATTTCGAGTGTTATTATTGAAGGTGGAACAAAAACGATTAATGAGTTTATTCAAAAAAACACCTGGGACGAAGCACGCATATTTGTAAATCCTCACGAAACGTTTGAGCATGGCATTGCTGCACCTGTTATATCATTTAACCAATCTGTTCCAAACCAAATAGGAGACGATTTACTTTATATAATAACTAATTTATGATTTTTCTAATTCTTTCTGTCATTGTTTCCACTTTGTTTGGGATTTCTTTTAAAGTGATAGCCGTAAAAAATATTAATGGGTTTCAAGCTATTATTGTTAATTATGTAATTGCTGGTTCTTTAGGTTTTTTGACAACAAAGTCAAGTGTAACACCTCTAAATGTAGTTCATGAATCCTTTTTTCCGATAGCAGTTTTTTTAGGAATTGTTTTTATTAGTAGCTTATTCGTAATTTCTGAAACTACTGCAAAACAAGGTATTTCGGTGGCGCAGGTTGCTAATCGTATGTCGGTGGTGGTGCCAATAAGTATTGCTATTTTGTTTTATGGTGATGGTATTTCTGTTTCAAAAATCATTGGCATTGTGTTAGCTATTATGGCAGTGTATTTGGTGTCGCACAAAGAAACACAAGGGAAAGTAGTAGATAAATTTTGGTGGTTATTTCCCTTAATAATTTTTATATGTAGTGGTATTATTGATTCTTCCATTAACTATGCGCAACGTAATTTATTGAATGATTTAAATTTTGACGCCTTTCTATCTACTATTTTTGCAACTGCTTTTATATTTGGTTTTATAGTGTTGTTGTATCAGTTAATTATTAAAAAAGAAAAATTTCAATGGCAAGCTATTCCTGCTGGAATGATATTAGGGACGATTAATTTTGGAACGATGTATTTCATTATTTCTGCTTTAAATACTAATGTGTTAGAACCTTCGGTACTATTCCCAATCAATAATTTGAGCATTTTAACCATATCAACTGTGGTTTCTGTTATAGTTTTCAAAGAAAAGCTATCTTCTAAAAACTGGATTGGTATTGGGTTAAGTTTATTGGCGATTTTAATTTTAGGATTATTACCTCAGTTGATGAAATAAAATTCATGCTATTTTCTGATACATATTTAACTATTGAACATAAAGCCAATATTATTTTTAAAGATAAAGGCAGTAAGTTTTTAGCCTTCGCTTTTCCAGTTGAAAATGATGCTCAAATTAAAGATGCACTGCTGCAATTAAAGAAAGAACATCCTAATGCTAATCATCATTGTTATGCTTATCGTTTAGGTGCCGATAAATTAAATTACAGAGCAAATGATGATGGAGAGCCCAATAATACTGCTGGAAAGCCAATTCTTGGACAAATGCAATCCAACGATTTAACTAATGTGTTAATTGTGGTGGTTCGTTATTTTGGAGGCACCTTATTAGGTGTAAGTGGATTGATTAATGCTTATAAAAGTTCAGCAGCAGAGGTGATTAAAGAATGTAACATCATTGAAAAATTTATTTCATTTAATTATACCATTAGCTTCCCCTTTGAACATTTAAACGATGTGATGAAATTATTGAAGCAAACAGATTGCAAAATTATCGCTCAGCAATTTGATAATGATTGTGAAATTAGTTTTAGTATTCGTAAGGCGAATTCAGAAGCTTGTGAAGAGAAATTAAAGAAGTTAAATGGACTTAAATTAACTTATCAATAACTGTCTAATTTCGTATCTTTATCACATGCAAATTTCTAACCGACAATTATTTTTAAATCATGTTGCTCAGGTATCTCCTAAGCCAATGGACTTAGAGATAGTGAAAGCAAAAGGTGTCCATTTATTTGATATGAATGGAAAATCCTATATTGATTTTATTTCTGGAATTTCGGTGAGTAATGTAGGGCATTGTCACCCTAACGTTGTAAAAGCTATTCAAGAACAAAGTGAAACCTACATGCACTTAATGGTGTATGGAGAATATGTGCAAGCGCCACAAATACAATTGGCTAAGGCCTTAACTGATTTATTGCCACAAAATTTAAATTCTGTTTTTTATACTAACTCTGGAACCGAGGCTACTGAAGGCGCTTTGAAATTAGCAAAACGAGTGACTGGCAAAACAGAGATTATTTGTTTCAAAGACTCTTATCACGGCAGCACACATGGTGCATTAAGCGTAATGGGGAATGAAGAATTTAAGCAAGCATTTAGGCCTTTACTGCCAGATGTCAAAATTTTAGAATATAATTCGATCGAAGAAGTTAATAAACATATTACTTCAAAAACAGCAGCTGTAATTTTGGAGCCTGTGCAAAGCGAAACGGGTTATACTATTGCAATGAATGAGTTTTTAAAAGCCATCCGAAAGAAATGTGATGAGTATTGTGCATTAATGATTTTAGATGAAATTCAAAACGGATTTGGGCGCAGCGGAACCTTTTTTGCTTTTGAACAAACAGGTATTGTGCCTGATATTTTATTATTAGCCAAAGGCATGGGCGGCGGCTTACCAATAGGCTGTTTCATTAGCTCTCAAAAATTATTAAATGAGTTTACACATAATCCAGTTTTAGGAAACATCAACACCTTTGGCGGCAATGCGGTTTGCTGCGCAGCTTCTTTAGCATGTCTTCAAACTATTCAATCCGAAAAATTGATGGTTGATATTGAACGTAAATCAAATTTGATTCGTTCCTTATTAGTTCATCCTGCAATTAAAAATATTAAAGGCAAAGGTTTTATGTTGTCTTTAGATTTTGAAGACACCGATTTAAATTTTAAAATTATTGAAACTTGTGTGAAGAATGGTTTAATCGTAGATTGGTTTTTGTTCAATTCTCATTCTATGCGTATTGCACCGCCATTGATTATAACCGATGAAGAAATTAAAAATGCCTGCGCCATAATTATGCAGAGCATTTTTGAGTGCGTTTAATTTAGCGTGAGGGATAGAAACGTAAAGCCCGCAGTGACTTTAGGAGCGAGGACTTGAAGTGAATAGCCCGACCTGACGATAGGAAGGGCACGCCCAATATTTTTTAAAGATCTACCAACGCCACCAACAGTTTCTCAATCTTTAATTTCATTTCTTTTGGAGAGCAATCGTAATTATTAAACAGTACAGAGAAAGCTAATTCTTTTCCTGATTTTGTTTTCACATAACCACAATAGCCTCTTGCACGATTAATATAACCAGTTTTCGCACGCATATTATTTTCAGCAAAAGTACCTTTACATAAATTTGTCATACTGCCATTTTTACCTGCAACTGGTAATGAAGCATTAAATGCAGGATACATTAAGCTATCTCTGTAAATTTTTGATAATACCGTTGCCTGAATTTTAGTGGTAATAGTATTTGCTCTTGATAAACCGCTTCCATCTGCCATGTGTAGGCCCGATACATCAACGCCTCTGCTTTCCCAGTAGTTTTTTGCAGCATCAATGCCGTTAGATGTGGTTCCTTGCTTTTTTGATTTAGCTGCTCCAATAGTATTTAATAAGCTTTCCGCATAATGGTTATTACTTTTAATATTTGTATAGTAAACTATTTTTTCAAGCTTTGGTGATTGATGCGTATAAACTAATTGTTCGTTGCCTTTTAAAGTATTTTGTTCTATAGTTAAAAGTTTAACATCAGCTGTAGCTAAATTATTTTTTTGTAATTCTGATTGTAATTGATGCGCGAAATACAATGCAGGTTCTGGCATTTCGGCTTCTACTTCGTAATGTGTTTTATTTGGAGGAATAGTGCCAGTTACTTTTCGGTTATAACCATTTGGGTCGCCAAATACAAAAGCATCATCTTCAGATCCGGCTGATATAACATTAGATTGAATGGTCATTTTTTTTGCAAAGTAATTGGGTGATATACTTTCCAATTCGGCGGATGTATTCAATGCACCACTATTATAAAATATCGAAAATTTATTATCACGGAAGGAAAGTCCATTTGCTCCAGCACCAAAATAATTCCCAATATCGCCCCAAATCCAAGTGCTTGGTATAGTATTATTAAAATAGGAGACATCTGCGATAATAGAACCATTTATTTTTTTGATATTTTTTGCTTTGATTTTCTCAAGGATTGGATTGAAAAAATCACCATCACTATTATAAAAATAAGAGGAGTTAAAAGAGGGGTCGCCGCTACCTTTGATTAATAAATTATTAGTAGACGTTCCAGAAATTGAATCTGTTTTTGTGAATGTATAAAAATTAGTTTTATAGGTATAATCTTTCCCTAAAATCCCCAAAGCTGCCGAGGTAGTCATGATTTTCATCGTACTAGCGGGAATTAAAGCTATTTCCGAATTATATTCTTTTACAGTTTTTCCGGTTTGCGCCTCTAAAACACAAAAACTATAAGTAGCATGTTGTAAATCTTTATCTTTTTTATAGGATTCTAAAATCGCATCGATGGTATTTTGCGAATAAACATTAATTGAAAGAGAGGCACCTATTGTACAGACTATTAATTTTATCATTGCAATTGTTAATTTGTTATAAAATTAATTCCTTTAATAAATAAAACTTTATACTTTCATTTTTGTTTTTAACTTTATACAACTCAAAACGCTAAACATGGTTTATGCCCAATACGTCGTTCGCTTTTAAACAGTTTATTATCAAGCAAGATAAGTGCGCTATGAAAGTAGGTACTGATGCTGTTTTGCTTGGGGCTTGGGTATTGCCAAATGGTAGCAAACACATTTTAGATATTGGTGCTGGTACAGGAGTTATAGCCTTAATGTTAGCTCAAAAAACAGCAGCGCACATTGATGCGATTGACATTGATGAAGAGGCGGTTTTGCAAGCCAAACAAAACGTTTTGGATAGTAAGTTTGCTAGTCAAATTACAGTGACTCGAACTTCTTTGCAGCACTATTCCAAAGCAAGTACTCAAAAATATAATTTGATTGTTACCAATCCTCCTTATTTTGAACAGTCGCTCAAATCCTCAGATGAACAGCGCTCTCATGCCCGCCACGCCGATGTTTTGCCGTTTGAAGATTTATTGGATGGTGTGTTGAAATTATTGGATGAAAAAGGAAAATTCTGCCTGATTTTGCCAACTTTAGAAGCGATTAAGTTTAGAGCATTAGCTGAAAAAAGGGGACTTCATTTATCTAAGTTGTTGCGTGTAAAATCCAGAATTGATAAGGATTCGGATAAGCGCCATTTAATGCAATTTGAAGTAAAACCTACTGAATTTTCTGAAAATACGATTGCTATTGAACTCGAAGAAAGACACCAATACACGGAGGATTACAAGGATTTGACCAAAGATTATTACATTAATTTTTGATAAAATAATTGTCATTTTTTCATTTATTTTCCTATCTTTAAAACATTAAGAAATTTATCTATGCAAAAAATTGTATTAGTATGCCTTGGCTTTTTATGTTTAAACGCATCGGCTCAAGACACTGTAAAAGTAAAAACGGCTTTAACTACCGAACAAGAGGCTGAAAATGCTTATAATGTTGGTTTGGAGTACATGGGCAAAAAGGATTATAATATGGCTATTGAGCAATTCTCAAAAGCTATTTCTTTTAAACCAAATTTTGATAAGGCTTTTTGTAGTCGTGGCTTTGCCAGATATGAATCTAAAACCTTTGATGCTTCTATTGAAGACTATAATAAAGCATTGGGTGTAAATCCCTTAAATGTGGATGCCATGTTTGGGAAAGCACAAAGTTTTTATGCTATCAATAAAAAAGATTCTTGTGTGAGTTATTTAAGTAAAGCCGTTTTTGTTGATGACAAATATGCAAAAGCGTATTATTTAAGCGGACAAATTAATTTTGAACAGGGCGACTATAAATATGCCGTTACTGAATACGACAGAGCTATTGCTGCTAAATCAGATTATGCTTATGCTTATAATGATAGAGCTTCTGCGAAAAAAATGTTAGGGGATGAAACAGGTGCTATTGCTGATTATGAAAAAGCCGTGTCGATTGATAATAAATTGTTTTTCACCTACAATAACTTAGGCTCTTGTAAACGTAACAAAGGTGATAATGCTGGAGCTATTGAAGCTTATAACAAAGCTATTGCCTTAAAAGCAGATTATTATATTGCTTTAAACAACAGAGGAACAGCAAAATTGAACATGAATGATTTTGCAGGAGCGGTTTCTGATTTTGATGCCGCGTTGAAACAAAAGCCTAATTATACATTAGCCATGAATAACATGGCATCTGTTTATATTAAGAAGAAAGATTATAAAGCAGCTACAGAATGGGCTAATAAAGCCATACAAGCTGACGCTAAATTAGGCGCTGCTTATGTTAATAGAGGAATTGCTAAACAAATGTTGAAAGATGAAGAGGGCGCTTGTGCAGATTGGAAAAAAGCAGCGGAGTTTGGCACTGCAGAAGGTAAACGTTATACATCTGGTTTCTGCGACTAATTCGTCATTCAAAAGAATATTCATTCATACTAATTAAGAATATGAACACACTATATAAAATAGCAACAATTTTTCTTTTCACAACTTCTGTTGCGGTAGCTCAAAATATTGAGTTCGAAAAATCTAACTTCCCTGATAAAAAGGATCAATTAAAAGAAGCTAAGAGAAGTTTAGAAGATGGTAGAGATGCATTTACTTTGGGTAAAAAAGAGTACGATTTCGTATTAGAAGGATATGTTAGTAAAAATAAATACTATCCTGTAAGCCGCAAAGATTACCAAAGGGCAGGTGATATTTATTTTAAACAAGCACAACCTTTATTAGCAAAAGCGCAGGATTTTAATCCTAATAATGCGGAGTTAAATTATATGTTGGGTGTTGTTAGTTTTAACTTAAATCCTCAGTCAGACAATGCGGTTAAATATTTGGAAAAAGCCTTATCCTTAAACGACCCTAAGTTGCCAGAAGATTTAACCTATTTTTTAGGTTGGGCTTGTCAGTTTCAGTTAAAGTGGGATGATGCCATTAAGTATTATCAAATGCAATTAACTATTTTAAATAAAGATGCGAAAGGCAACGCTGCAGCTATTGAAGATGTAAATAAAAAAATGGCAGAGTGTAAAGTAGGAAAAAAAGTAACGGCAAACCCTCAACGCGTGTTTGTAGATAATTTAGGGACTAATATCAATACATCTTATCCTGAATATAGTGCCTTTATTTCTGCCGATGAATCGATGATGGTTTTAACAGCTCGAAGAGAAAACTCTACAGGTGGAAAATTAGATGAAGGTGATAGTTGGCCATTTGAAGATTTGTATCAATCCTTTAAGGTAAATGGAAAATGGACGCCTGCGCAAAACTTTGGGCCGTTGGTAAATAGTCCTGAGCATGATGCTACGGCCGGTTTATCAAGCGACGGAACAACTATGTTTATTTTTAAATACAAAGAAAAAGATGGTGGTGATATTTACATGAGTAATTTAAATGGAAATACTTGGTCGAAACCTGAGCATTTAAATAAAAACATTAACTCAAAATGGCACGAATCGTCAGTGAGCTTATCGTACGATTCAAAACGTTTATACTTTATTAGTGATAGGGAAGGCAATATGGGAGCAGGTGATATGTACTATTCAGACAAAGATGCAAAAGGTGAGTGGGGACCAGCAATGAACGCAGGACCGGATTTGAACACGAAGTATGGAGAAGAAGGTGTATTTATTCACCCTGATGGAAAAACCATTTACTTCAGTTCTAAAGGACACGGCACTATGGGAGGTTATGATATTTTTAAGTCAACCTTTGAGAATGGGAAATGGGGAGTGCCTCAAAATTTAGGTTATCCAATTAATGGACCAGATGATGATGTATTCTTTGTAATTAGTGGTAGTGGAAATCATGGCTACTTTGCGTCTTCAAAGCAGGGTGGATACGGTGATAAAGATATTTACAAAATCACATTTTTAGGACCTGAAAAACCACCAGTGGTAATGAATGAAGATAATTTATTGGCAAGTGTTGCAGCACCAGTAAGTGAATTTAAAGCAGAGAAAATTGTAAGCTCAGGACCAAAAATGACGATTTTAAAAGGGGTGATTTCGGATGCGAAAACGTATAATTTATTAGAAGCTGCGATTGAATTAATTGATAATTCATTGAACGAAGTGATTGCAACTTTCAAATCTAATAGTACAACGGGTAAATATCTAGTGTCATTACCATCAGGTAAAAACTATGGTATTGCTGTTAAAAAAGACGGATATTTATTTCACTCTGAAAACTTTGATTTAAAAGCATCTGAAGAATTTCAAGAGGTTGAAAAAAATATTGCTTTAAAACAAATTGAAGTTGGACAATCTATTGTCTTAAAAAATATTTTCTTTGACTTTGATAAAGCAACCATTCGTTCAGAATCAGCTAATGAGTTAGATCGTCTAATTAAATTATTAACGGAGAATCCAACTTTAAAAATTGAGTTAGGAAGTCACACGGATAGTAAAGGTAGCGATGAGTACAACCAAAAATTATCTCAATCACGTTCTCAATCTGTTGTAACCTATTTAATTGGGAAAGGTATAGCAACTGACAGATTAGTGGCTAAAGGATATGGCGAAACGGTTCCAGTAGCAACTAACGATACAGATGCAGGTCGTCAAGAAAATAGAAGAACAGAATTTAAAATTTTGAGTAAATAACTCAAATGTTTCGTCGCGCTTGGGAGTATATCTCCTCAATTGGTATTCATGATGAATATGATGATATTTTAGTAAAACGGATTGTACTCACGAATCGTTTTAGTGTAATTGCTATTCTTGTTTTTCTTTTTAGTGGTATCAATAACTTAGTTTTGGGCGATTTATTTTCGGGTTTATTAATCGAAGCCTTAGTGATTGTTTGTTTACTAGGGTTTTACTTGAACAAAATAGGTTTACATCGATTTGCGATTTCATTTTTATTTGTTGTTGTAAGTTTAGCTATTTTTTATTTTGATTCTTATTCTGGTATTTTGTCTGGCACGTATTTGTATCATTTTCCTTTGATTTTAGCTATAGCCTTTATATTTGATATGAGAGAAGATAAAAGGCTAATGTTATTTCATATTTTGTTAATCATTGCTTTTTTATCCATCAACGTTATTACACATCACGAATTGTTTAGGAGTAATTTTTTAACAGATGAAAAGCGTTCACAAATGTTTATGTTTAATTTAATATTTAGCGCATCTGCTGTTGGTTTCTTTGTATATATAATGATTCAAAATAACTTAAAAGAGAGCTATTTATATATTCAACGAATTGAAGAGAGGCGTCAATCAGAGAAAGCAGTTAAGGAAGCACTGGACGAGAAAAATATTCTGATATCCGAATTACATCATCGTGTAAAAAATAACTTAGCTATTATTTCAGGTTTATTTAGTTTAAAAATAAACGATGATTTACATGAAGATGCTAAAAATGTATTGCTGGAAAGCAGAAATAGGGTGCGTTCGATGGCTTTAATTCATAATCGTTTGTATAAAAGTGATAACATGACTAATGTAAATTTTGAAGAATATGCTAAAGAGTTAATATCAGAAATTAGTGCTTCTTATCCAGCAGTGGCTAATTCTGTAAAAATAGATACCGATATAAAAAATGTATCCATTAATATTAACTCAGCAATCCCTTGTGGTCTAATATTAAACGAATTACTGACGAACGCCTATAAACATGCGTTTAGAGATAAGACAAATGGACACATTAACGTGTCTTTTATAAACGATAATAACGCAATTGTTATGCGTGTGGAAGATAATGGAGTGGGCTTGCCTGAAGATTACAAACAAAAACAATCTTTGGGAGTAACGGTGATAGAGTCTTTAAGTGAACAATTAGATGGTTCTTTTAATTTTTCAAACAATAACGGCACTTGTTTTGAATTAAGGTTTAAGTATAATTAACCCGTTTTATTCCTGTAATTATTAAATTACTGCATACGTTGGTAAAGGTGCGGCTGGTTTTGGCAATTCGGTGCGAACTGCCATTTTTTCGTTGGCACTGCGCAGGCTTTTGCGGGAGAAAAGAATTGCAGTTGGCGAATTGCCTTGACTTTTCGCTTCTTTTTCGTCGAGGAAAAAGAAGCGATAAAATGACATTTTTTTATTACTCCAAATAATTAAATTTTAACAGTATTTTAATATAAACTACCCCAATAAATTATTGATTTAACAGTTTCTTAGTATCTTCGTCAATATAAATAGCATATCAAAAAAATTATGAGCACAGAACAACCTAAACAAAAGAAAAGTCTATTAAAGCGAATTTTAAAATGGACTGGTATTTCATTTTTACTATTGTTAATTTTAGTAATTGCAGCACCTTTTATCTTTAAGGATAAACTGGTTCAAATTGTAAAAGAGGAAGCCAATAAAAATTTAAATGCAAAAGTTGATTTTGGTGAATTTGATTTGACTTTGTTTAGCTCGTTCCCTGATTTTAGATTTAAAATTCAGAAGGTAAGCGTGGTTAATATTGAACCATTTAAAGGGGATACATTAGCATATATTAAAGAATTATCTTTTGATTTGAACATTAAGAGTGTGATTAGTGGCGATAAATATCAAATCAATTCTTTGATAATTGATGAGCCACAAATTAATGGTATTGTAATGGCAGATGGTAAAGCCAATTGGGATATTGCAAAGGCAAGTACCGATACAGCTGCTGTTGAACCTGCAGATACGAGTGCAACTAAATTCGCATTAAAATTAAAATCTCTACAAATTAAACATGCAAATATTACTTACAATGATATGCAAGGTAATATGAGCGCGGCTTTAAAAGATATGAATTATACCTTGAGCGGAGATTTTACCCAAGATAATTTTATTTTAAGTAATTTATTGGAGATTGCCGAACTTTCTTATAACATGGGAGGAGTTGGTTACTTAACCAAAGCTAAAACGCGCTTTAAGGCAGATTTAGATATGGATATGCCAAACATGAAATTTACCTTTAAAGAAAATGAATTTGATTTAAATGAGTTAGGATTAACTTTTGATGGATTTGTTTCGATGCCTAAAGATGATATTGGAATGGATTTAAAATTTGCCGCTAAGCAAACTGAATTCAAATCTATTTTATCTTTAATACCAAGTGTATATTCTAAAGATTTTGCTAGTGTGAAAACAGAAGGTAAATTAAAGTTAGATGGTATGGCAAAAGGAACCATGCATTCGAGTGCAGATGGAAAAAGCGATACTTATCCAAGCTTTGAAGTTAATTTAGGAATTGCCAATGCGATGTTTAAATATCCTTCTTTGCCAAAATCGGTAAACAATATTAATATTGATGTGCATGTGGAGAATAAAAAAGATTATTTAGATGCAACAGTCATTGACGTGAATAAATTTCATTTAGAAATGGCAGGAAATCCAATTAATATGTGGGCACATGTTAAAACACCAATCTCTGACCCAGATTTAGCAGCCGAAATAAAAGGAGTCATCAATTTAGCGTCGGTAAAAGAATTTATACCAATGGAAGCTGGAGATGAAATGAGCGGGGTGGTAACAGCAGATATAGCAGCAGCTGGCAGAATGAGCAGTATTGATAAAAAAGAATACGATAAATTTAAAATGAATGGTAGTTTGGCAATTGATAAAATGAACTACAAAACAACTACTTTGCCTTATGCCGTGATGTTGAATTCAATGAAATTGAATTTCACCAATCAGTTTGTGGAGTTAGCTGCCTTTGATGCCTTAATGGGTAAATCGGATGTTAAGGCAAGCGGGAAGATTGATAATTTTATGCAATACATTTTTAAAGACTCTTTAATTGTTGGCCATTTTAATGTACAATCTAATTTAATGGATTTAAATGAATTAATGGCTTCTTCAGGACCGACAACCGCAGCACAACCAGCGGCTGCAGATACTGCAGCGATGACCGTTGCAGAGGTGCCGGGAAATATTGATTTTGTTTTGAATGCCAATATTACCAAGTTATTGTATGATAATTTAGTAATTGATAACATGAATGGTAATATCGAAATTAAAAAACGTAAAGTAGATATGACTAACTTGAACTTAGGTTTGTTAGGTGGTAAAGTATTAATGAATGGTTATTACGAAACAACCAATCCTAAAAAACCAAGCGTTGATTTAAGTTTTAAAGTAGAAAATTTTGATATTCAAAAAACATTTGCTGCATTTAATACAGTTCAAAAAATTGCGCCAATTGGACAATATTCTAAAGGGATGTTTACAGCTACTTTAGAAAACTTTAAAGCTGATTTAGATCAAACAATGTCGCCAATATTATCAACTTTGCATGGTAATGGTGTATTTAAAACAAGTAGTGTATCTATTGGTGGATTCCCTGCTTTTGTAAAATTGGGCGAAGCCTTAAAAATTGAGCAATTAAAAAACTTGAACATCCAAAATGTAATGGCTGAATATGAGTTTAAAGATGGTAGAGTAAATTTACGTAATCCAGTAAAAGTAAAAATTGATAAGATTGATGCAGAAATTACTGGTTCTACAGGCTTTGATCAAACCATTGATTATAATTGGAAAATGACTGTGCCAACAGAGATGTTTGGTGCACAAGCAAATAATATGGTTGCTGGTTTATTAGGACAAGCTAGTTCTGCTATTGGTACAACGGTTAGTATGCCTAAAACAGTGAAGGTAAATGTAGGATTTGGCGGAACTGTTATGAAACCAACTGTTAAAACAGGTACTAAAGCAGGTGAAGCAGGAGCAAGTGTGAAAGACCAAGCGGTTACTGCGATAAAAGACAAAGCAAACGAAGAGGCTCAAAAAATATTAGCAGATGCACAAGCGCAGGTAGAAAAATTAAAAGCCGATGCGAAAGTAGCTTCAGATAAACTAAAAGCAGAAGGTTACGCTGCAGCTGATAAACAAGTGGAGGATGTAAAAAACCCAATAGCAAAAATTGCTGCTAAAAAAGCTGCAGAAGTAGCGAAGAAAGAAGTAGACAAACAGGCACAAAAAGTTTTGGATGAAGCAGAAGTGCGTAGCCAAAAAATATTAGAAGACGCTAAAGCGAGAAGTGCAGCAGAGGCTGCAAAGTAAATTTAATAGGCGCTACATTGTAGCGCCTATTTTGTTAGTTAAAACAAGATTGTCGCTTTTTTGTTGGGTAAAACTAAGTAGCAGTTTATGAGAACAATCAAAATCATAATTATTTCACTGATATTTTGCAGCTGTTCAGTAAAACGTTTCTCACTTTCTGACACAAAACTAAAGGCTGGACAAGTTTTTACGACTTATGGTATTTTATATTCGTTAGGACAGGATAGTATTCTTGTTGACAAA